>Ga0182027_10002697_pt1 | contig 28552 bp, 19 predicted proteins | sample 712E1DmetaG_FD_121300 | JGI IMG/M metagenome (GOLD analysis project Ga0182027, IMG submission 121300) | Permafrost microbial communities from Stordalen Mire, Sweden - 712E1D metaG (Illumina Assembly) | ecosystem: Environmental > Terrestrial > Soil > Wetlands > Permafrost | place: Sweden...
CGCAATTCATCCGCTACGCTGTGCGGAAGCAGCACTTGCACGGGAGCACTGGCCTTGCTTTTGACCTTCGCTTGGTAAAGGAACAACGAGTCATCATCTCGGAGGTTGCTCTTAGGGAGACAAGCTGCATCGCCCGCACGAAGACCGCTCCAGCGCAGAAGTTTGAGGTAGGCGCGTGCGCGGCGGGAGTTCGTAGCGTTGCCGTTTTTCTTCTTGCCCCGGCTGTCATAGTAGTACGTCGCTTCAATGAGAGCGTCGTACTGTTGCCGGCTGAACGGCAGGGTTTGTTCCTGCTGGGGTGTAACGTTCTTAATTCTCTTGGCTGGATTCTCCGTGGTCCACCCCTGCTCCATGCAGAACCGGAAAAACGTGCGTAGACGCTGGTGCTGGTTATGGCGGGTCGTGGGAGCACCTGTCCAGGAATGGATCCAGGACCGTAATGTCGGAACATCGAGCTGAGATAGGAGCAAAATGGCAGGCTCTTGGGTCGCGCACCAAATCAACAGACGACTCAACGTGAGGTTGTACTTAGCACGGGTAGCCTCCTCCCGATTCAGACGTGCCACTTCCTTGAAGAACTGTTCGACCGCGAGCGCGATCTCCACCTGCGCGTTGCGTACGTTTATTCTGGCCTCGAGCTGACGTTGCAATTGCTTTGTGGCGTCGAAAGAATCCCGGAGTTCACGCGCTTTTTGTTCCGCCCTTTCCCAACTGCGCGTCTTTGCGCTTGTCAGCTTGCACTTGCCGTCTCGGTAAACGTACAACCACTTCACGCAATTGCAGCGGGCCCAATCCGGCCTGTCTCGCTTTGGGCACGTGCGCTTGTGGCGGGTGTAGACCTTGACGGTTTCGACCGTGCGGCTGACAAGCGTTCCCACAGGGCCAGCCTGGCTGGTGTCTTCACACTCACCGGTGCTTTCGAGTTCAACCATGTTCTGAAATCCTTCCGCCGAATTTTGCGCAATCTAGCATCGGCCTCAAATCCGCGCAAATGGCCCCGCCCAGAAAGGCGAGAAGCGCCTAAAGAGGCAAATCTTTTATACAAATTTTTTACACTTGGCTAATGCCGGGAAGGAAAGACTCTCAGAATCAAATACTTAAGGTTGGTTGCGGGGGGTGGATTTGAACTACCGACCTTTGGGTTATGAGTGCAGACAGATATTTCTATCTTGTTGAATGTGGGGCATGGGCGATGCCTTACAGGTACGTTAAGTTATTGACGGGAACGCTCGGGAACAATGAATCGTGAGCCAATGTGAGCGCGGAAAGAATCGAATCCGCACATGAACGTAACTTCAACAACTTAGCGGGCCCTGGATGACACCTTTAAGCCTCTAAAACACCGTTAGGCACGCAAACAGAGTGCAGATAGAGCGCAGATTTTTTCGGATAGCACTGTAGGTTACGCGCCTTCTGCACCTTTCGTGCGCATTGGCTGGCATGAGGACTCGAACCCCAGACCTCTACCGTGTCACGGTCCTGTTCAACGGTAACTGATTGACACTCAACCGCACTGGCGGCCACCTTTGGCGTTGAAAGGAACTCTCTGTAACTGTCAATCGGCCCTGATGGGACCCGGATATTCAAGCGCGTTTTGGTTTACGTCCGGCTCGGAGTGTACGGTGCATTCCACGGCACCCCCCTCCACGTGCCGGTCGAATTTGCGCGAGTAAAGAGTGACTCGTCGATGCGTTTTTGGATTCGACCTGCAAGACTCGAGGCCAGGATGGATTCGCTATTTCCTTTGCTGTAGGGCTCTTACATCCCCTACCACATGCCGGTTTATTCCGGCGCACTCCGGGTTGCCCGTCCTCCGCCCGTAATTACTGGCACGCGCGGACTTGCTTCGACAAGGGCGGTTCCGTATGTTAGTCTGCGCACTGTCAATCGGTCCCAGCAACCCAACTAAGGTGGAATGAATGACAAGAGCAATGTCGGACGACCGAGCAAATCGAGCAAGAGTGCATTCCCGGGTGCTGCAAGCCTGTTGCTTCGTCGTCCTTATGGCCTTGGCGCCGGCCGGAGTCAGCGCTGCGGACAGTTACGAAGTGAGGATCGAGCGAGACGTGCCGGCAAAGATGCGTGACGGCATCACGTTGCGCGCGGATATTTGCCGCCCAAAGGCAGACGGCAAGTTTCCGGTGCTATTGACGCGCACGCCCTATGACAAGGATGGAGTCGCTGATGCTTGCCTGAAGTGGGCGGCACGCGGATACGTGGTCGTCGCGCAGGACGTTCGGGGGAGGTACACATCGGAGGGAGAATGGTATCCCTTCAAAAACGAATCTCAGGACGGCTACGACACGGTTGAGTGGGCGGCTGCGCTTCCTTATTCGAACGGAAAGGTCGGGATGTTCGGAGGTTCCTACGTCGGCGCGACGCAGTATCTGGCCGCGATTGCCAAGCCGCCCCATCTGGCGGGAATTTCCCCCAACATTACGGCCTCCAACTATCACGATGGTTGGACCTATCAGGGCGGCGCGTTCGAGCAATGGTTCAACGAATCGTGGACAACGGGACTGGCGGAAAACACCCTAGGCCGCCGCGTAGAGTCAGGCGCTGACGCGCTCGGCTGGACACAAAAGTTGCCGCTATGGTCTTATCCCGTGCGCGAAGCACCTTCGGCTGCGGGACTGGCTCCTTATTTCACCGACTGGCTGGCGCACCCGGACTATGACGACTATTGGAAGCGCTGGTCGATCGAAGATCACTACGCGCAGATTCAAGTTCCCGTATTCAGCCTGGGAGCGTGGTACGACATTTTTCTGGGCGGGACACTGAAGAACTACGTACGTCTCAAGAAAGAGGCAGGGACGGAGGCAGCGCGTCGTGGCCAACGCCTGCAGATCTACGTGGGCGGGCACGCGGGTGGATCGGAGGATAGAAAGGTCGGCGCAGTTGATTTTGGAGACAAGTTGCCGTTCGATCTGGTTGAAGCGATGCTGCGCTGGTACGACAGCCTGCTCAAAGGCATCGGGAATGGATCGGATCGGGAGAAACCGGTAAGAATCTTCGTCATGGGAAAAAACAACTGGCGCGAAGAAGATGACTGGCCACTGGAGCGCGCCAAGGCGACGCGGTATTACCTGCACTCGACCAAGCCGGCGAATGGTCTGGAAGGAGGCGGCACGCTGAGTACGGCTGTGCCTGCCGAGGAGAAACCTGACCAGTACGTGTACGATCCGAACGACGCGGTCCCCACGATTGGCGGGCCGCTTTGTTGCTCGCTGCCAACGGGGGTCGGCCCGGAGGACCAGCGGCCGGCGGAAGCGCGCGGCGACGTGCTCGTATTCTCCTCGCCGGCATTTACCCAGAGCACGGAAGTTACGGGTCCGATTTCGCTCGACCTTTATGTCAGTAGTTCTGCGGTGGATACAGACTTTACCGGGAAACTGGTTGACATCTGGCCGAACGGATTTGCTCAGAATTTGACGGAAGGCATTCTGCGCTTGCGCTACCGCCATTCGCAGGAGAAACCGGAACTGGGAAATCCGGGGGAAATCTATCACATCTGCGTGGATCTTTGGGCGACGAGCAATGTATTCCTGCCCGGACACAAACTGCGGCTCGAGGTTTCCAGCAGCAACTTCCCCCGATTTGATCGAAACCTGAATACGGGCGAGGATCAGGCGCGTGGAACGCACATGGTTAAAGCAACTAACGTCATCTACCACGACAAATCCCGGCCTTCGGCTCTGGTTCTCCCCATTGTGCCGTAACGGGCAAGACGAGTCACCTGGAGCGCTCGCGGACGGTTGTTCGTACTACGGTTCTGGGAGAATGGTCGGTTAGGGGGCCGCCACTACTGTTGCAACATCCCAGCGATTACGCCAACTACCGCTACGTATCAATTTTAGCCTGTTGGGCGGGGAACCACAGAAAAGTTCGAAAATCGTCCTCTAAAGGAACCTCTGCACAGGCTCCAAAATGCCGCGACGATCCGTCGGGCGGGACGGGTTCCCCACTGCTTGGTTCGAAATATCGTGATAACTATGGTGTAACTCGACCTGATAGGTCACAAATATACGAGTCTCAAGTCACGGCCCCGTGGTCGCCCCGGATATGTGCCGCTCCAACGTGGCGATCTCTTCCTCCGACGTGCACACTCCAATCTCGACATGGTGCCGAACAACTTCTCCTGGTCTTAGGAATTTCAGATCTCCACGCTTCCGAGATTTAGACCGTTCCTCAGGCCGGCAGTTTGCTGGCTCAAGTGCCACGACGTAAACACCCCGGCGCAGCATCCTCCATTCCCATAATAGGGGTAGTTCTTTCATGCGGTAGCGAACAAAGACACCAAAGGGATTGGGCTTCCTGGTGATCAGGGCCGCTGTTACATAGCCTTGCTCGTCCGGAACCATCTCGTGGCAAAAGACACCCTCTTGTGTTTCTGCCTGAGGATCATCGAAACGGCGGTATTGGTCTATTTGAGTTATAGCCTCCCCCGCGATGTTAGTCACGTTCCTCGTAGGCGACAGTAAGATCGCATCTTTGGACACTACGGGAAATCCGAGGTTGATGTGGTAAAGCATGGTAAAAGGAGATGTCAGATATCCTTCATTCTCAATTGTGTCGTCGATGGAAAGACTGTTGGCGCCCAGTTTGGAGGAGATATTGCGGGTTAGGGTGACCCTCGGCCCCAAGGATGACGTTTCTGTTACTCTGCCGCGCACGGACATCAAATACTCGTCACCGTCCCACCTACAATCGGTGCATACATCCCGTGCGGGAATATAAGAGGCGCGCCCATGGACACCAAGGACCTCTCCTTCGTCGATGTCCGCCGGACCAACGTATGAGAGCCCGCAGGTCGTGAGGAGTCCCCCGAAGAAACCGCGTAGCCATCCCGGGCCTATTGGTTCAAAAAACGAGGGTGCCACAGCACCGGTGCTAGAACGCCAGCAAAGTGAGCGCCCGGAGAATTCAGCATCGAGAATATCCATTCCGCGGTCGGGCAGAACCGTGAACCGGAGCCCGCTGCCAGTGCAAACCTCAACCGCTCGCACACCATTCTCATTGCCATCGTTTAAGGTGACGTTGCGAATTCCACCAAGTTGCGAAGCATCCCCCACCCGCTCCATCAAATCTTGTTTCGACCAATTCCTTCCAAACAATCGACTCATTCAAAACCCTCCTTATAGCGTTGGTGCGACCACAAAGCTCCGCCGTCCGGTACGTCTGGGGAAGCGAGGTTCCCACAGCTGAGCCACTCGCTCAAGCTCACGGCTGCCGGAGATCCCGGAAACCCTAGATGTTTCTCTGGCCATAAACCCATGCTCGCAAAAGACACCAAGCATCGCTCAAATGCGCAACCCTCCGTCGATCTCCAATGTTCTTCCTGTGACGAAATCGTTGTGGACGATAAACTGGATGGCACTAGAAATTTCTGTCATTTCTCCCAGGCGTCGAAGAGGGACTTGGTTCACGATTCTCTCCAGTGCACCCGCGCTGACCGCTTCCACCATTTCAGTATGGGTATAACCAGGGGCCACTGCGGCCACGCGGATTTTGTATTTCGCTAGCTCCTTGCTCCATGTGACCGTCATAGCATCAATGCCCGCTTTGGTCGCAGAGTAATTCCCTTGTCCGAAATTACCTGCGCGTGAGATGGATGAAATATTCACGATCACTCCTCCCCCATTTAGAGCCATGATCGCCGCACCCTCACGTGCACACAGGAACGCACCTTTAAGGTTGACGTTCACAACCCGCTCGAAGTCGGCCAAGGGCATGCGAGACACTTCCCCATCTTTTACTCTCACTAAAAGTCCGTCTCGGGTAATACCCGCATTATTGATCAGCACATCCAGACGGTTCTCGGCTCGCTGGATGGATTCAAACCACCCCATGACCGAGGGTTCATCGCTGACGTCGCAAACCGCAAGGGTTATGTTCAGACCATCCTTCGTAGTCGCCTGACGGACCCCCGACAAGCTCTCTTGGTTGATGTCGCAGACATAAACCTTTGCTCCGCTGCGAGCAAAATCAGTCGCAATTTGCTGGCCAATCCCACGTCCCGCACCAGTAATCACACATATCCGGCCTTCCAAGTTCATCTCGGTCCCTCCAGAAAGTGTTATTTCTTGTCAGCTATCTGTGCCGCGCGCCGGAGCGCGTCCTACCATCACAGATACCGGCCACAAAGCTTGGTGATCTCAGAAGAGCATGCACGTTCAGCCACTGCAATTGGCCGCGCTACTACCGAGAAACAAATCCACGGGCATGATCTTCATGGGCTCGGCGATGGCAGGCCTGAAATCCATGAGGGCCAAGATGTCTCGCTCCACGTTAATTCCGGGTGCGACCTCGGTCAGCTCAAGCCCGGAATCGACCAACCGAAATACTGCCCGCTCGGTAACGTAAAGAGGCGTCTTGCCCCTAAGCCGGGCCTGAGCGGCACTGAACGTTAAGTGTTCCACCGTTCTTACAAACTTTCTGCTCTTACCTTCAGTTACGATGCTCAGTCTGCCGTCCGCAAAAGATGTTCTCAGCCCATCGGCCGTAAAAGTCCCGGTAAACACGACCTGCTTCGCCGTCTGGGAGATGTCAATAAAGCCGCCAATTCCAGCGATCCGCCCTCCGAACTTGCTGACGTTCACGTTCCCCTCCGCATCGCACTCAGCCATTCCAAGAATGGCAATATCCAGACCACCACCATCATAAAAATCAAACATGGACGGCTGATCAATGATGGCCAACGGATAAGTGGAAGCTCCAAAGCTCAGCCCGCCAGCAGGTACACCGCCAATCGGACCGGCCTCAATCGTTAGAGTGAATTGGTCCAGCCGATTCTTTTCCATGGCCAGAGCTGCCACGCCTTCCGGTATCCCAATCCCCAAGTTAATCACGTCTCCTCTTTTGCATTCGCGAAGGGCACGTGCGGAGATGTACCGTCGGGGACCATCCTCGAGAGGTGGAAGATAGAGCCCCGCAATGTCGTTTGAGGTGATGTAGGACGGATTCAACTGCTCGCCGAATGTCTGTGCATGGTTCTCTTTGTGTCCGAGCACCACGCCGTCCACGAAGATTCCCGGAACAACGATACTCTTGGGGTCGCGGGAGAAATCCTCCACTAACCGGTTCACCTGCACGAACGTCTTGCCTCCTGAGTTCCTGGCGGCCTGTGCGATCGAAAGAACCTCTCCTATTGTTGCTTCGTCCTCAAACGATATGTTGCCAAAGGAGTCGCTGGCGGTCCCTCGCAAGAACCCGATGTGAATCGGAAAAGCCTTATACCATAGCCATTCTTTGCCCCCCAGTTCGATCAGTTCCACCAGGTCCGCGGTTGTGCGGCTGTTGAGCTTCCCGCCTCCTTGGCGCGGGTCTGGAACGGTTCCCAACCCGATGTGCGTGATGACCCCTGGATTTCCTGCGGCAATCTCACGGAACAGACGGCTAATCACCCCTTGGGGGAAATTGTAAGCCTCAATTCTGTTTTCCAGCGCTAGTCTGCCAAGCTTCGGGGCTAGATTCCAGTGACCACCGATTACCCGCCTTAACATTCCTTCCGACGCCAGATGATTCAACCCTCGCGTATCACCGTCACCCTGCCCGGCGGCATAGACCAGGGTTAGATTGCGGGGCTGTCCACATTGCTGAAAGCTATCTTGGAGAGCTCGCGTCAACTCTTCGGGATGAGCTGCGCCGACAAAGCCGGAAATGGCAACATTCGCACCATCGGGAATCTGGGCTACCGCCTCTTTAGCCGATAAGATTTTGACTTTGTTCATGGCAAGCTCTAGTTGGAAACCGCCTACTACTATCAGGTCGACAGTGGTCAGTCACCGAGAACTCGTTCGGCGTTCGAGCACCGAGTGGAACTGACTCAGCAGGGAGCTTCTACAGAGATGGAGTGGTGCAAGAAGCCTCAAACGCGGGAGCCTTGCTCCCGCTGCGGAGAAACACGGTCAAACAAAATGGGGACACGGTCGCGCTCGCTTGTGCGTGACGCGTTGAGAAAGATCGATGCTCGACCGCCCTTCTCGCTGGGGTTTATCGGCCAAAGCGCCCATTAGGCTCGATGACCGCTCCTCCTCCCGTCTGGTGTTGAAAACTTGAATGCCTCGAAAATCCTTCGCCGAAAAACCTGGGGAATTTATGGCAGCGTCCGGTTCAGATATTTTTCGCCAGCATCAGCCAGTAGCAGCGGGAATGATTCACGAGCCGTCCACCCGTCTTCACCAGCCGTCGCTGCAAAGCTGGTCAGGGGCCGGCTCTCAATCCTCTCGGCAAACCTACACTGCAAGAGATGAGCCTGGCCCCATACTAGCGCTAGAACGCGAATTTCAGACCGAGTTGCATAGTTCGTGGATTACCGAATGTATGGATCTGTCCGAAGTCCGTGCCCTCTAGAAGAGTAGCTGGGTCTCCCCAATTCACGTGGTTGATCGCATTGTACATCTCCGCACGGAATTGCAAGCGCCAACCTTCTTTCCAAACACCGAAGTTCTTGGAGATTGCGACGTCCGGAGTGAAGCTGCCGGGACCCTCCACACACCCTCGTGCTGAGAGCCCGCCTCTGTGGCTGCCTACAGGTGGTGCTTGAAACGCAGCAGTATTAAACCATTCTGCCGTACTCCGGTTGCTAAGGTTGGGGCTAGCCACGCGATCCGCCCGCGGCCACACTTGCGTGCCCACCTCCGCCAGGGCACCTTCAGACGTAACCGAAAGAAAGTCGCCCGAGGCTGCGTATAGGACGCTGCTCAGTTGCCAGCCGCCCAACACCCCGTCCAGTACTGGGTTAATATTGTTCCCCCATGCTTTACCCTTCCCGAACGGCAACTGATAGATAAATTCAGTGGAGAAGACATGCCGATGAGAAAAAACCGATTTTCCCCAATCCAACTTTGGATCATAGATAAAGAATTGTCCTTGGTCCTCCGCGGATCCATCATCCATGGCGTTAGCCCAAGTGTACATAGATGTGAAACTCAAGCCGTGAGAGGTGTCTTTTCTGAGTTTAACCTGCAGCGCATCGTACCGAGAGTTCCCATCGGACGTGAAGCCAGCGATGGTGGTAAAGCCCGGGTACCTATCGGAAGTGTCCGGAAGCGTAAGCGACTGATTGTAGTTATATCGCAACATTGTAATATGGACGCCCCGTGACCCCTGGTACCCAACGTCGAGAACCATCTGTCCAGGGATGGCCTTTTGGACATTCAGGCCCCAATTTTGGTAGTAGGCCTGTCTCATATGCGGATCAAAGTAATCTCCGGGGATCCTGTCAGGCGGTGTTGGGGACTCGTAATCGCGTAATGGATCCAACACACTTAACGTGGGGTCGGAATTGTTGAAACTTCGTGTGGCAGTGAATGGAGGCACCGTAAACATATAGGACATCGTGAACCCTAACTCAGGATCTGCGTTATAGGATATTCCGTAGCTTCCACGCACGGTCAACGACCGTAGAAAGCTAGGCTGATAGGCAAAGCCTATTCGCGGCGACCAATCTCTCTTGTCCGGATAGATTAAGCTCCTCCGCGGCAGGCCAGCAGACGCGGACGAGACGAAAGTCCCCGGTTTGGCTGAGGCATATGCAATGGGATCAATGCGGCTGGTTATATTTCCACTTGAGTCGGATGCAAGGGCCACTTGTCCCGTTGCCGGAATAATGCTGGCAAGTACGTTGTCCTTTTCAACCGGCCACGATGTAAACTCATACCGCAGACCAAGGTTAAGCGTCAGCGATGGAGTTACCCTCCAATTATCCTGAAAGTAACCGCTGGCCTGGTAATAGCTCGTATGTACTTTCCCTACAGGGGGGGCGTAGTAAACGAGCGATGGGATACCTAGCAAGAAGTCGCCAAAATCCGAACCCGTGAACCCACCGTAGAAGCCAAATATGCCGCGTGTGTAATAGTCAAACTGCGGGTTCTGGTGCATTCGGCGATATTCTCCGCCAAAGCTCAAGGCGTGCTTTCCTCTAATTAGATTGGCGCCCTCGGTAATCTGATAGGTCGCGTCTGTCGATCCTAGAGGGCCAAACCACCCTCCAAAACGGCTGTCGTAACTGGGAATATAAACATTGGGTAAGCCAGGAATGTACGTGGGCAATTGCAAACCCACATTCGAGATGAAGTTTTTTCGACTATCGGAGGCGGCCTGTTGGTCGCCATCTGTCCAATCTTTGTGGCCGGCAACCACCAAACTATTGAAGAAGCGCGGGCTGAAGGTATGTGTCCAATGGGCAGAGAGTCTATTCCCCCTGAAAGCATCGTTATCCGCCGACATCGTTGGAGGCTCGCCCAGGAGGAAGGTGGAGGATTGGCGACCCCAGCTAACAGCTATCGAATCGGCCGGCCTGATTATGTAGTCTGCCTTGAAGTCGAAGTTGCTACGGTCGGTGGTGTTCGTGATGGAACCTGTCCAAAAGCCACTGCTATTGGTCGCAGCAAAGCAACAACTCTTGATCGCGGTTGCAAATGTTGAAATACGGTCAGTGGGAATGGTATACCCGTCCGTACCCGGAAACGGCAGGCCGGTTAGCGGGTCCACCACTGGCACCGACATATGTCCTGCCCATTCGTCAGCCGTCGGCAGCAGATATGATTGGGCAGTAGACGAAGATCTATCCTTCGTGGCAGTCCAGGCAAACATGAAAAACAACTTGTTCTTGATAATCGGTCCGCCAATGCTGGCGCCATATTGATTCACGTGGAGGGGGTCCGGTTTTTGAGTCGCAAGGTAATAACGGGCATTGAGGGCGTTGTTCTGCAGATAGTCGAAGAGCGTTCCGTGGAATCGATTCGTGCCGCTCTTCAGGGAGACGTCCACCGCTCCACTACCGCGCCCGTACTCGGCGGATAGACCTCCGGTGTCTATTTTAACCTCCGCAATCATATCCATTGATGGGGAGGCCGCATTGTGCATGGTGAAAGCGCGATTGTTGTCAGCTCCATCAATCGAGAAGTCGGTTGAATTGAGGTCTCCTCCCCCCGACACAAATCCGGGAGAAAGTTGTACGCCCCAGCTCTGTCCAGCATTATACCCATGAGTAACCCCTGGGGTGAGCAGTTGAAGGGATGCAAAATCGCGCCCAATGGGGAGTTCCTGCGCATCGTCCACTTTGAACAAACTCCCAACGTCGGCATTATCCGTCGTCAGCAAAGGAGCGGCATCAGTCACCGTCACTGCCTGTGCAACCTTGGCGGGTTTTATGCTGAAGTCGATACGTCCCACATCCCGGATATCCAACTTCACGTTCCGAACCTCCGCCTTGTCAAAGCCGACGAATTCGACACTTATCGTATAGACACCGTCCGCCAGAAAAGGAAATTCGTATCCACCAATCGCGCTGGAGTCGACAGTCTTGACGACACCTGTGGCTTGGTTTACGACTGTTACCTTTGCGCCAGGAACCGCAGCACCCGATATATCCCTAACCGTTCCGACCAAAGTCGAGTTGCCGGTTTGCGCCGACGCATCGGGGTGGGCCAGGATCAGTAGCGCCAGCAGGGGAATCATCAGCGGTCTCATAACACGGCTCAAACTTGCAAGGACATCATTCTTTTTTTTCATACAATTCTCTCCCGATAACCCCGGTTAACTCGATCTTAAATCTGACGTTTTGTCGCATTCCCTAAAGGCAGCGGAATCGGTGGAGCGGTTAGTAGGTAGCTCATAGCTCCGGCTCACTCGCAAGAGAACACCTTCTTACGAGTACCTCCTGATTCTTTAACCCAGAGCCGCGGGAAACATAGTTCTGTTGCCGTATTGGTCATATTTCCCTTTTTCCAGACCGACTCACTCCAAAATACTGATCGAATCAGCCATGCCCGTTTTTCGAAAGCCGACGGGGGACACCATCAAAAGCTCTCCACCGCCTCGTCGACGGCGGCCACTGGCGAGCCTCAGGACATCGAGACTTGACTTATCGATTCATACAGTTTTTATGTTCATAATGTTCATTGACAGCACAGGCTAAGACCAATGAGTCCTTTTTGTCAAGCACTTTCTTTGCAACTTTCTTTGTAAACCGCAGCGATTCCGTAAAGCGCGCCATGTGCCCATCAGGTAGGGCGCTGATTTGACATCAGATGTGGCAGACAAGAAAGCTGGGGTAAGTCGGAATGGTCGAGGGATGTCAGAAATCATTTGAAAACGGGAGAGCACGATTAATTTTTCGGGCTGGTTCGATTCGCACCGTCTGACAAGCCGCACCTGGCGATCGGCGACCGGTCAATCGACCTCCGGCAAGTGCCAGTATCGAATCTCCCGGCCCGGCTCCTCGTGAACTCCGGTGGGAGATGCCTGCGTGCAACGCCCCGCTTCGCGTAATAACTCGGGCTAGTGCTCTTTCAAGGTGAAGGCCCAAACCAGACCCAGACGTTCCACTTCCGGGACGAAGGGGGCTTGCAGGATACAAAGCGTCCCCCACCAACACCTCCAGGAAGCGGCGGCCCAACTGCCCGACCAGATCCTGGAGCAGAGCCAGGGCGCAGGAGACCTCGGTTTCGCCATTCCTCTGAAAGCGAACCCCCAAAGGGATGGGGAAATCCGAGCTGGCTAAGACCGCGACCACGATGCCACGTGCGGGTGGTGCGCGTACTGGAAGAACTGAAGCAGAGGTTGGTTCTGCAAATAAAAGACGTTCCTTAAGCGCAACATTGATATGTGCAACTAAATTAGTGGTATCACTCTTTCGAAACTTTACGGTTTCATTTCGCGCTCCACATTTTTTCTTGCTCCTTCAGATAGTCAAACTGTACAGCCGTGTCGCGCCCAATCACTTTCTTCGCGGCTGCCGGGGCACGCTGCCCAAGCTTACGAGTCACTTGCCGCGAGGTAAAGGCTTCCTGGAGGAAATCTTCTGGCTTCACCTTGAGAGGTCTAATCTGCCGGGTAATTTGCGATGGAGCAAACGCAAATCGGGTGATGCGCGCTTTGCCGTCTTTCAGATGGATTCCGAAGATTCCGTCCGGTTCGATAGTGTCCACCCTGTAACTAAGCGGCTCAACCAAGACTTTGCCACTCACCGGTTCCAACACCGAGAAGGAGTGGCGATCGCCGTATGATTCAATTCGAAAGCGATAGTGCTGGCCCTTCTTCAGGGTCTTGCCGAGTGTCAACGCAATTGGAAACTGCTGAAAGCTGGCATCCCAAAAACCGATGTTCCCGTCAAGGGGAGGAAATGACGACAGGAGGGCAGCGGCCATCAACCCTTTTTTCCCTTCCGGGCCGGCCCTGAAAAAGAATCCACCCTCATTGAAGTCACATACCATGTCGATCTCATAGGTCCCACTGCCAGCAGTGCGCACAGATTTCACTGGGTCGGTGCCCTCTATGACGATCGCGCCGGAGCTATCGGAGGTAGCGCCTTGGACCGGCCACAGTTCTTGGAGAGACGCCGGTTGGAGGAGCGGTGGCTCACCAAATTGGACTTCTGCCAGAACCATGTTCTTCCTGGCTAGGCATGGCACGCCTTGTCCGTTCACGCTCAGACGCTTAGGTGCCAAATCATTGGTTAGAACCGCGATTTCGCGGCGCTGCCCCTGATACCCTTCGAGATCGGAGATGTCGATCTCCTGCGAATTGAGCTGAAGCTCAGCTTTCCCGACATTGTGCCAAACGATATCGGCCAAACCTGGAGTAGCAACGCTAGCGGGCGCCACTGAAACGATGGAGACACCCGAGGCCGCAACCGGCAGGTTGATTTTCTCACCGCGTTTTACGGCCCGAGCCAGCCACTTCTCCTCCGGGTAAATCTGCTGCAAGTCGAAAATATCTCCCTGTGCGAGTCCGATCCATTCGTTCAATGGAATAGAACCGATCTGATCGTTTGCACATTCATTGAACAGGAACAGGTAACCGCGATCTTCGATGATGTGGGCGCTGCCATCGAGCGGCACCGCCCATGGTTGGCCAAACAGATCTTTCTTGACGTTCAAGAATCGATAATTCGCGCCTGCCCAATCCGTCCATTTTCGGAAGAATTGTTGATTCGCGGGTTTGTCCAGAAGCTTCACACCTACACCGATTTGCAGGTGCGAGCTTAGGCTGATGCCGGAAAGGATTTCCTTGCGAAGTTCCTGATCGTTATATCCCCGGATCTGGGCGAAGTTCACATAATTCGGCAGAAACCGATAATTTTGGTTGTACCAGGACTGCATGCGGTCATCCTGGTGTCCATTTGATTCATATAGGTTCTCGCAGCCGTTCAGTGCCGCCAGACCCCATGGGTAGGTCCGTTTCAGCCCCCAATAAACTTCCAGGAATATCCCGGGATTACGTCGGCGCAGTTCGTTCATAATGTACTGGCCGTTCTTATAGTCCTGATAGAAATTCTGGCCTGGCTTGTGACCGTGATTAGTCGCGTAGCAAGGCATCGGGCCAATGTGCTCTTCCCCGAGATCAACTTCATTAAATGAAGTCAGAATGCGTCCATCGAAGCCAAGTACATCGGTTCCGCTGTCCTTAATCATCTGGTCCCACAGATTCAGCGAAAACTCGGCGGCCTCGCGACACGCAAAGCAAACTGAGCGTATTTCCCCGTACATTGAAGGTTTACCCTCTTTGCTACGCCATTCCCATTCTGTTCGGAACGAACGGCACGGAGCCACGAAACTTATTAGGCGCACACCCTTCGTGCGCCCGTAGGCAATCATGCGCTTGGTTTCTTCCGGCAGGGGGATCCGATACCCGTCAGGTAAGTTCTCCAGGTCTTTCGTGGCCGAGATATGATCAACGATGCCGAAATAACTTTCACGAGTGCCGACGTCGGGCACTCCCAGAGTTGCCATCAGGTCGATCGCCGGAGCAAGTTTATCGAGCGATAGACCGGCCCACCAGGAGTTCAGAAACGTAAGGAATTGATTCGTGTCTCGAATGGGGTGGTAGGGCACCTTGGTCCGCACGTATTCCTGCATGGTCCAAATCTCGCCCAAGTCCCGCTCCTCGGGATCAGGGGTGATAAACCGGTACGCAACTTTTTCGAAGGGCTTATATATGCCAAGTCCCGTGCAGACGTATGTGCCCACGAATAGCGGTTCGGTATCGAACTCCGTGCCCGCCGGCGTCGCAGCTTCGACCTGGTAACCCAGTTGGAAGGTTTTGCCATCCTGGTGGCGGAGCAACTCCTGGTAGGGATAGGCTAACCCCAGGATCACGCCTCCCTCCTGCGCGCGCAGGAACAGGTTGACAGGCGTTTCCAGAATCGATCCGTCGGTGTGGAGAATACTTTCGTCGAAAGACTTACTAAATCGGAACTCGCCGCAAGTCACCCGCCGCACGTAGATGCTTTTTCCGGCCTTGTGTCGTACCTTCAGAACAGACTCGGCAAAACCTGCAATGGGCCCGCTCTGCACAGTGTGCAAGACTTCGTGACTGGGATAGTCGTAGAGAACCCGTACCGAGTTCGCGCTGCTCTCCACGCTGACCTTCTGCGCGGTCTCCAGTTTAAGCAAAACGTCGTCTAGTTGAATTTCAAAGCGCCATTCGTCGAGTCGGTACTCACTCCCAGTAGCTGCATTGCTGATCCGCAGGGGGCGGCCGGATTTCGCCGCGATACTCAAGGGCCCGGCCTTGATCGATCCACCAGACCCGGCAAAGCAAAAGGGCGGGCTAACATTCTGCGCCGCGATTACCGCTGCTCCACCGATTTGCTTTACAAATTCACGGCGAGAGAGGTTCGCATTGCTGTTGCTCGGAGGGGTAGTTCCTTTCATTTCACCTCGCCGCGATTTCTTCCTTGATGGGGGAGTCGGCAAGTCCGTGCTTGCGAGCAGCTTCCTCAGGGGCGAGGCCGCGCTTGACGACGTCGCACAGGGCCTGTTGGAATGCGATCGGATCAGGAACCTGGATGGCATTGCGGCCGAACACTACGCCGCCCGCTCCGGCCGCCACTTCGGCGGCAGCCAATTGCAAGGCCATCAACTGCGTCGGCAACTTGGCCGCACCCAAGCCCAGAACTGGCACGGGGCAACTTTCAACGACCGCACGAAAATTGCACGTGTAAAAGGTCTTAATCAAATCCGCACCCAGTTCGGCGATGATCCGCGCACCCCAGTACACCTTCTCATGGAGTTGATCCGGTGGAAGAGTCTCGCCGGCCAACGGAAAGTATTCGCCCACTACGGGCATGCCAAGTTCCTTGGCCGCACTACACAGGTCTCGGAACACCTCCACGTTGTGCGCATCATTCGTTTCGCTCCCTGTTTGGAGGGTCAGCGAAATCAGCGCCACGTCCGCGCCCAGCCGCAGAGCTTCAGCCGGAGAAAATGCCGCTACGGTTGCACCCTCCCGGAAATTCAACGAGGTACAGTACGTTGTACTCCAATTCAGGCGCACCACAGCCAGAGGTGCACCTTTGTAATTAAAAGCCTGCCGGCAGTAATGGAGCATGCCGGGCGAGAGCAATATCCCATCCACGCAGGGCGCCACCCGACTCGCGGTTTCGGCCAGATCAGTCATTCCTTCCAGTGGTCCTTCGAAGAGACAATGATCCATCGCCACGATCACTGCCCGTTCGTTTCGGTTGAAGAGTCGTTGATAACGAATGTTTTCCACTGTTGATATTCTCCTTATACTGGTCCTGTAATCATACTGGTCCTGTAGTCCGTCTAAACCGACGACCCGTGTTGCCGCTGCAACGCCGACGTGGCTGTAACAGCTTGGTGACTTAGCACTTTCACACAACTGGCGATCCGCTTCAAAATCTGCCAAATCGACTGTGCGAGGTTTGGCCTTCCTCTAATGCGAATAGCCGAAGTGGTACTCCGCCTCGCCAATAGACTCGTCGATAATCTCCATGCACTTGGCGGCTGTATCCAAATCCATCACAATTGGCGGGCTCATGCGAAGGATGTGGCCGGCAGGAACCCAAGCCAGACCGTTACGGAAAGCCGTCTGATAGACTCGCGTGCCGGCTTCGTTAAACGGTTCCTTGCTGATTCGATCTTTTACCAACTCCACGCCCATCAGGCATCCCTTGCAGCGTACATCGCCAACGATGGGGTGATTTTCCTTGATCTGGAGCAGGCGCTTGGCGAAATATCTTTCGAGTCGCAGCGCATTTTCCAACAGACCTTCCTCCTCGATAGCTTGGATGGAAGCCAGCGCCGCAGCGCATGCCATGGGATTGCCCCCATAGCTAGTGGAGGCACTGATCTTCTCCACGCTCTCCGCATATGGTTCTCTCACGATCATGGCCGTCACCGGGAATCCGTTGCCGAAACCCTTGCCGAGCGTTACCACGTCCGGCATCGTGTTCCAGTGCTCCATAGCGAGAATCTTTCCGGTCCTACCCATCCCGGTGAGGACTTCGTCCGCCATCAATAGGATGCCTTTTGCGTCACACCATTTTCGAAGTTTAGGGAAAAAATCGTCCGGTGGAAAAATCGAGCCGGCCCAGCCTTGAATCGGCTCCAGAACAATGCCTGCAATCTGGCCTGTTGACCCTTCAGTCAGAAACTCATCGTAGAAGGAGAGGTAAGCATCCGTATCGATTGTTCCGTCCGCCTTCTTGAACAGGGGACGGTAGGTGTTCGGGCGCGGCAACATGTAAAACCCCGGTGCGCGCGTCGATCCGTTCACAGTCTTCATGCGGCCAAGACTCACAGAGTGCCCGCTCTTCCCGTGAAAATCTCCAAAGCAGGACAGAAATTCACTCCTGTGGGTCGCGGCCCGGCAAACCCGCAGCCCAGCTTCGACTGCTGTTGTTCCGTTGTCGTAAAGCTGGACGCCTGAGAGATCCCACGGCAGAAAGTCCTTCAGTTTCTCAAGCAGCTGCAGTTTGATGGGCGTAGTGAAATCGTGGCAGTTCATTAACTGCCCTGCCGCGTCCTGGACCGCTTTCGTCACTTTCGGGTGACAATGTCCCAAAGTGGTCACGTAAATCCCAGAGGAGAAATCCAAGTATGTATTGCCGTCCACGTCCGTCAGCGTACAGCCGTATCCCTTTTCAAACACAACCGGAAACAGGTTCACCTGTCCCGAATAGCCCTTCATAATGGCGGCAGCTCGCCCGTGCATCTCTCGTGACCGCGGCCCCGGAACTTCTTTGCTTACAATGTGGGGAACTTTCTTTAGGTCCACCTTGGCCCACTCAATCGAACTTCCAGCAAGGGCTGTGCTCATTCCGATCCTCCTCCTCGACTCGATCAGTCCTCCGCCTTGCGACGTCGCGGTCCCCGCAAAGGCGCGTCAATGGCCTACAGGAGGCACCCGCGAAGCAACGAACTAAACACTCTTAAAAACTGAATATTACAATCGTACTCTGACGGATGTCAACCTCTTTCCGCCTTTTGGTGGCGTCAAGCTGCTTGTGTAAATAGGTTGAGGCGGGTTTCCTTTATGTGGTCGATGATTTAGTCCATTTCCACGGTGAAATGAACGCCCTCATCTTACTGGCAGGGAACGCAGTTTCGGCAAGGCATAACACGTTAACGGCAGTACCCAGAAACCGCGGTTCGCCTTCTCTCGCATGCATATAATGAAGGCCTGCACAATTCGAGTAAGTGGGCTTCGAATGTTCCACGAGCAGAATAAGGTCTCCCTTATATCGTCGATGGGAACCCGGCAAGAATTGCCTACGGGATTAAGATTCTCCAGTCAAAGGCTGATGGCGACAAACAAAACGACAAGCAGCGTAAGAGTAACGCTCGCGATTGAGACCACGTTGACTGGTTCTCTTCCTGTCATCAGGAACTTCCGGGAAATCGATACACGAAACGGTAGAGTGCCAGGTAGCTCTTGTAGAGCTCATCGTAACGGGCATGGTTCTGCGCATTGGGCTCAAAGACCCGTTCCACTTTGGCAAAGGCTTCGCATCCCTCCGCGAGCGAACGGAAAGCGCCACGGCCGAGGACGGCCAGCATCGCCGCACCCAATACGGCGGTTTCTGTCACTTGAGGTTTTTCGATGGTTCGCCCGGCAATATCAGACTTCATCTGCATCCAGTAATTGCTCTTTGCGCCGCCGCCCATAGCTCGAATAGTGGTAATGACAAAACCGTGGTTTTGCAAAACCTCCATGTTCTCTCGGAATGTGTAACCCAATGCTTCCAACGTCGCCCGGTAAAGATCGGCGCGCGTATGGTGGAGCTGAAGATTCATAAGCGCGCCTCGAGCTGCAGGATTCGGGACCGGCGAGAACATGCCGTCGAAATATGGCAACATGACGACTCCACGACTGCCGATGGGCACCTCGGCCGCCAACTCATCCATTTCACGCAGACTCGCGGCCCCCAATTCGCGCTTGAACCAATCCAGCACCACCCCAGCGGTCTTCGAATAGGTCAATGCATAATCGTAAGGCAGGATAGAAAAGTGGCCACCGAAGAGTCCTGGCGGCAGTGAATCTGGCAACTTCTCGGTCAGCGTTACAAGCGCCAAACACGTACCGGTCATAACAGTCAACATGTGGGGATGACAGTTGCCGGCTCCCAATGCGGCAAGGATCTGATCATTACTGCCTGTGACCATCAGGGTTTCGGGAGACAGCATCCATGACGCCGCGCTTTCGGCACAAACTCGTCCGATGGGGGTGCCGGCCGGGAGGATTTCGGCAAGCTGTTCCTTTTGGATTTCCGCCGCGTCCAAAGCAGCCCGGCAGTAGTCCAGTGATCCGTCGGCGTAAACGGCTGTGGACGAGGCGGTGATTGGGTCGGTGGCCGCCCGACCTGTAAGGCGATAAGAAAAGTAATCGGGTAGGAGCAAGAAACGTCGCGCCCGAGCCATCCGCGCTGGGTCGCGTTCGCGGAGCCACATAATCTTTGGGGCGGCGGCGATCATTTGGACCAAAGGGGACGGCTCATCGAGATTCGCCGCTTGCAATGCCTTTTGCAGTCGGTCTGCCTGCTCGGTGGCCCGCGAGTCGTACCACATGATGGCCGGGTGCAAAGGTTTGTCTTGGTCATCGAGCGACACAAAAGTCTGGCCTTGCGTCGAGATAGCCAGGGCCAATATCTCTGCACCGCTCTGTCGAATAACCGTCGCCGCCGCTTCCCGGGCCGCCTCATAGATTTGTTCAATCGGGATCTCGACATGACCTTCGGGGCTGGCCGTCGGTTGATAACCGCGATGGGCAAGCACCAACAGTCGGCCTTCCGAGTCGACTACGCCTGCCTTGGCGCCGGTGCCGCCAATATCCAAACCTAGATATGCCTTGAGTCTCATCGTCGTATGGACGTCTCCTGTCCGGGAATTCTGAGTGAGTTGTGTCGCGCTTGCCCCCGACGAGGTAGCAGCCAATATCTTCTAATTGGACGAGCCTAGGACCACGGTATTCCACTGCATAAGTTTGCCCCAACGGACCATATCATCGACGACGTTGCCATAAACCAGCGCCGAATGGTGAGTGCCGCCCGCTCGGCTATAGGCGCCCAGAAAATCAGCCACAGACATCGGGGGCTTAAACCAGCCATGGACTGAGTCGCTCATCTTATCTTCGCCCACCACTTCTTGCATGACGATCGGGGCAACGATTAACGAGTAGGTATCGTCCGGTCCCGGCGCCAGGTTCACGAGTACGGCATCCCCCGCACGAAAGCAGCCACATGCCGCTGCGGTGTTCCCGAGATCGGTGGCTAGGAAAGGCATCTCAATCAATCTTGCCTTGGCGGCCGTCAACTGAACATTCATTTCACCCATGTGGCTGAGGAAAATCTGGCCGCCTTCCCAATCTGGGCAGAACGTCTCCGTAAAGGTCGTCCCCGCGTAAGCTTGCAGCAGAGTTCCGACAAGACTGGCGGTGAGCACGTCTCCCTCACCGGCGTAACCGATCCCGCGCGCCATAGCTTTGCTAGCCTCAAGAAATGGCATGGCCGGTAAGCCCGAAGCCTTGTCGGCAACCATGAAGTTGATGGTGAAACCCGTCAACTTCTCCTCTTCCATCCAGAGTCGTAAGGCGAGTCCGGCTTTCGTTGCGCGCCGGTGGATGTCAGGATTGAGATTTTCGACAACGAACTGCTCACGATCTGCGGCCATTTCGGCCTCGACTGCCTGCTCGGTGACCTTGGCCACCAGTGAGGGTACTAATGCGGGACTGGCAACAACGGTTTGTACCCCGAGGGTCTTTTCGAGAGTTGCGGTCGGGACGGCAAAATCTCCCATGCCCTGGAAGGCGGCCCCGAGTCGGCCAATCCGCGCATGCCGAATCGTGGTGGCCAACCGGGCCGCGCGAGCCCAACCCGCCACGCGGTCCAATACATCGCCTTTTTCCCAGAAGCCGGCTTCGATCTGGAATGGCTTATGGTTCCGCAGTAGAACGTTGCACATGTCCTGCACGCCATGAATGCCGTGGTTGTATAGGAGTTCCACCGTGTCTTGACGTGGCCCATAGCCGTAAGTGGGCGTCGTATCCAGAACGATGATGGGCAGCCGCGTTGCTGCCAGCCCGGCTGAAGATTCAAGTGAAGGAGAGTACGCCATATGTAGTGTTACGATGGCGTCCATCCCGGCCTTCTCGAAGTTCTCAATAGCAGCATTAAACTCCGGTTCCAGCCTGCAAACCGGGGCGGCGCTCACCTCCAGGCCGCGTTCTTCGAGCGCGGTGGCGATCTGCTGTCTGAAGCCATCGACTCGCTTACGCATTTCTGGCCACATATCGTCGTAGAGCTTGAGATATAAAGGTAAGAGTCCTACTTTGGGTTTCGTCGTCATATTCCCCCTTGCATTTCCAAAAAGGATTCCGGCATCCCGGCCTGACATAGCATCTCCGCGCTATTGCGATAGAAGACGTCGTTGATGTCGCTGCTTCCCAGACCGGTCTTCAAGGCGGCTTGGCGGAAGGCCCTAATTTCTTCGTACATGAAGAACGTGAGTCGCGCCGCGTCATCTCCCTCCACCTCACGCATATGGGGGTCAGCGGAAACATCCCCGTAGAGACCTTTAGGAACGACGTTGACGTATACTCCGTGCTCACAAATGCGGCGCATGCGCATGCGAGTGATGGGTAAATCACTGCCGAACAGGATGCGCCGGGGACCGACTGCCCTAATCAAGCGCTCGAAATTTTCGGCTGAGGTGTTTGCTGAGATGTCAAACATCATGTTGCGGCTCTCGGCAAGGACCTCGAAGGCATCCCCCACATCTTCGGGGCAATAAGCCCGCCCCACATGGGCAATAATCAGTTTTACGTTTGGATAGTTCTTCTCGATCTCCACGAGTTGCTTCAAATTCGCGCGATCGCGCAATCGCTCCCTACGCGGGATATGCAGCATGACAATCCAGCCGCGCTTGTCCAGGACCTTCAACTGGTGACGCGGCAGGAAGTCGTAGATCTGTATGTCATTCTCGGCGATCTTAGGATCGGATCGGGTCAGATAAACCTTGGCTCCCAGAAAATGACCCGAAGCGATTTTCTCTTCCAACTCGGTTGCACTCCATGTCGGGTCCGCGAAGATCAGTGCCGATATGCAACGATTTTCCGCACACTCGCGCACGTACCGGTTGCCGGCCTCCAGGTTGTCTTTCGGTGAGACGGCTAAACCAAATATCAGCGGCAGGACGCTCTTGTCCGGAAACATAAGGCGGTAGGTTGCCTGAAGATCCTCAATCGAATTGTCCAGAGCCACACGTTGGGGCCAGGTGACGGCCCGCAGCGACTCATCCCTTTCCTTGGCCTGGAACTGGTGCAGCCACACGTGGGTGTGAATATCAATCAGCTTGCCAGGGAGGAAACTTTGGACTTGGAGCCTGTAAAAGTCGTGGTCGATTGGTTTGACTTCAAATGGGTATGTCACGATTTTCTCTACGTGTCCGGAGTCTCGGACGGATTGCCACCCGCCCTTGCCATGTGGCGGGCCCGTCCCGGAAAGACCCCGGTCTTAATGCGATCATGGATCTCGGAAGTACGACTCAAAGTACCCGTAATTAATGAACGTTATAATCAAGACACTAAGAAAGCAAGTTTTTTCGCTTTCCGCGGAGCCTTTTTTCGAAAGCGATGCAGCGAATCCTTGCCAGCTCGGGAATTTCCGGAACCACCCAACGTGGGGATTGTCTAGTGCTAGAGTCGGCGGATCCGTTTAGCGCCGCCCAATCGTGCAGACGCCAAAGTTGCGCGGATAGCATCTCCGCGACCTTTTTAACTTGTTCGGCTGACCTTCCGCACTCACGCGGTCTGGAGCGGTCGGAGTTACGACTTTGCGAAAGGGCCATTAACCGGAAGGAAGGTATTTGAATGCCTTGTGTTCAGACATTATCTGCGATGATGGCGGCTTAAATGGATAAGATCACTTGACAAATGACCGTAGCGCTCGTATTGTGTGATCGCATTGGTCGATCACGAATTTGCATATGCCGGACGCCAAAAAGCTGCGGTGAAGGGCATTCGCATTCGATGAAACGAGGATGCTGCTGGTTTGTAAAGAGTACCTCGAAGCGAGGTACGCCCAAGAGAACTAGGACTTGTTTCATAAGCCGGTATCAGGGGGCGGGCCCGGCTGAAGGCGGGCCCTTTCAAAGAATCGTTTATGAAGCACGCTCTAGAAGAATTCTCTGTAACGTCTCTGAGAGGGAGGAGAAATGTCGAATGAATCAATACAGCATCTGAGTCGTCGCGGTTTTCTAACGGGCGTCGGGGCAGCGGCCGGGGCCTACATGCTGAGCGACTTGCAAGCTGCTGGGATTACCACGCGGCCGGCGAGCAGCACAGTAGTTCGGATGGGAATTGTAGGCGGTAACTTCGGTTCGACCTTCCAATGGCACCTGGACCCAAACTGCAAGGTTACGGCCGTATGTGATCTGCGGGACGATCGGTTGAAAGATCTGGTACATGCCTACGGGCCTGCCAAGCAGTACAAGAGCTTCCGCGAATTCCTGAAGCACCCGGAATTGGATGCGGTGGGAATTTTCACACCCGCACCGCTGCATGTATGGATGGCTACGGAGGCGATGAAGGCGGGCAAGCACGTCATCAGTGCTGTCCCGGCGGGGATGTCCGTGGAGGAGTTGGAACTGCTGCTTGAGACGGTGGAGAAAACCGGCCTGAAATATATGATGGCAGAGACCAGTTACTATCGGCCCGAGGTCATCACCTGTCGCGAGTGGGCAGGGCAGGGAAAGTTCGGAACAATGTTCTATACGGAAGCGGAATACTACCACGAAGGCGCGTTTCCGCTGTTGTACGATGCTGCGGGGTTTCCAACCTGGCGGTATGGCTTCCCGCCAATGCATTACCCCACTCACTGCACCGGGATTGTCATCCCCATTACCGGTGAACGACTGGTCGAAGTGGAAGCGGTCGGTTGGGGCGATGGGCACGAGGTGCTAGCTACCAATGAATACAAGAATCCATTCTGGGACACAACGGCTTTTTTCAAGACGTCGGGAGGTCACTGTTCAAGGATTTCTGTGTTCTGGCATGTGGCTGCGGGTGAGACAGAGCGCGGGGGTATCTACGGCAGCTTGATGTCTTACATCATGGAGCGTCCGGAGGGTTCACCCAACACCGTGATTTCTATTAACAAGGATGGCAAGACGGTGATTGACGCCAATGGGTATCCCGAGGGTGACGTGAAAATCGCGGCCTACGAAGAGCCAACCCATTGGGAACTGTTGCCGCCGTCCATGCGAGTTCCCGCGGGGCATGGCGGATCGCATACATTCCTAACTCACGAGTTCATCAGCTCTATCGTCGAGGATCGCTGGCCGACGGTTAACGTGTACGAAGCGATCGCGTTCACGAATCCAGGGATTATTGCGCATCAATCGGCGCTACGAGGTGGCGAGCCAATGAAGATCAAGGACTATGGTACGAAGGTCCGTCGTAAGGATTGACTATTGAAGCCAATCTGGATTCCCATCGAGGGAGAGTTCTTGCTCTTATGTGACTGGGGGGAAAGGGAGGTGGCTCGGCAGTACGAGGTCAAGTTACTTTCTCAGCTTGTGCTATCGGCTGTGGGTGTTGAAAAAGGAACCACAACAGTAATTTCTGTGAATTTCAGCACCTACGCCGAACGGAGATTCAATAACTTACAGACGAATCTCGTCGCTGAAATTGCCTGAAAAGAGTTTTTCAACACCCACGGCTATTTCCCCCAAGCAGGCTGTCGAATGATACTTCATCAACAAAATTGAATTACAGGGACGCCAGCTTGCAAGTTATCTTCTGTGAGGTACATCCGTGTTCGTATTGATTTGTCTATTGTCTGGTCTCTTGATCGGAGTCCAAGGAATATCTTATAAGCTGGTGTCCACATTTAAATACGATAGCGATCGATTTCGTCTGATCCTGATTTGGACAGGAGCAATACTGGCCGCTATTGGAGTTGCTGCGAATCACGAAGACCTAGCCAATCGCATTGTCCTACTTGGGAGTGCGGCGGCCGGGGTCTTCGGTTTCATTGCGCTGCTCACAATTATGCAAGCCATGGCCAGCGGCCCGGTTTCGTTTACTTGGGTGCTGGCGAATCTTTCCATAGGAGTTCCAATTCTGCTTTCAGCCCTCATCTGGGCGGAGCCCATTCGTCACGTCCAGTGGGCAGGGATTGGCCTTTTCGTACTGAGCTTGATGTTGTTTGGCAGAGACTTGCAACGCAACGGTTCGACAGCCGTAACCCTGAAATGGATCGTGATTTCCGCCATAATGTTTCTGGCGAATGGATCTTTCCTCCTCTGCTTTAGAGCCGTCAATAGGTACACCTCTGTTCCGCATACCTTTTCCGCCCTGCTCACCACCTACATGGTCTGCGGATCCTTACTCCTGGTCTACAGCTGGAGGCGGCTCGCCTGGCCGCGCATAGGGGAGATCAACCTTAGCCTCTTGGGGGCGGCGGGCATGATGGGAGGCCAGGCGCTCATCATCAAGGCACTGGCAATCAATACGGCGTCATCCCTGCCCATCATTCACAGTACCTCCATTATTTCGGTCACTTTAGCCTCGGTGATTTTCTTTAAGGAGAGGCTTTCCAAATACTCGGGCAGCGGGCTCTTATTTAGCATTGTGTCTATCATCCTACTGACCATGGGATGATCGCAACATGGAGCGCCCATCTTCTTCGCCACGACTCTGTTGATGGAATCCGCCTCGAACGAGTACATCGCCTTTTGTATGGTAGTATATTGCGGCGTTCGGTCTGGACCTATAATCAACATGAGCTATTTGAGTGGATTCTGAATTGGAGGATTGTGCAACCCGAAGTACGTCAACAACAAATCCTTGCCCAATTGCTCGCATTGCAATCAGAGTTGAGCGTCGAAGAACTTGTGGAAAAGTTCGGCGTGTCCGCTCTTACGATCCGGCGGGATCTGGATCAACTGGAAAGAGACGGAGCAATTCTACGGACACATGGCGGGTGCGTACTGAGGAACGCAGTCGAATCCTCTTACCATCAGAGGGTGGGGTTCAATTTTGCGCTCAAACAGGAGATCGGGCGAGCCGCTGCTAAAGAGGTTGAGAGTGGCGATGTCATTTTACTCGACTATGGATCGACTGCATTCCATCTCGCTCCTCATTTGAGTGGGGCCGGCAAACTCTCCGTATACACAAATTCCTTACCTGTCATTTCGGTCTTAGGCAGATTCGACAATGTGCGGTTGTATATCCTCGGAGGAGAATATAACGTCGAGATGCAGTTTATGGGCGGGAGCCTGATGGAACAAACGTTGGAAGGGCTTCGGTTTGATAGGGTATTCGTCGGGACAGATGCCATTGACGCCAAGGGAAACTGCCTGGTAGTTAATCCTGGTCTGGCACGCCTTACTGAAATAATGCTGCGACAGGCAGGGCGCCGTATTCTTTTGGCGGACCACACGAAAGTTGGCGCCAAAGCTTACAACGTATATGCGCGTCTTACTGATTTCGACATCTGGTATACTACGCCGGGTATAATCCCCATTCAACTCCGGCAATTCAATCAGCAGACAACGGTTAGGGTTGTTAATACTACCTTGGCCTGAAGAATTGCACCGACGGAAATGTAACTTCTCCGCCAGCGCATCGAGGGTTGGAGTCTTGACGGTTTACGCTCCATAATATCCCGCGTGATCGGCACGCAGCGTATCAATAGTGATCAATATAACGCTGGGTTTCAAGACATTAGACCGCGTATGGCCCAGCCGCGGCTGCGGTTTCGCTTGTATATGGCTGGGTATTCAAGCCAGGTCAAGAGGTTGATGCGATGAAAACGCTCGGAGTAGGCATCATTGGATTCGGCTTCATGGGCCGGGTACACACATACGGCTACCGCAACCTTCCGCTTTTTTATGATCCGGTGCCGGTACGCACAAGATTGGTTGGGCTTGCCGAACTCAAGCCCGAGAATTGCCGGCTGCAAAGTGAGCAGTTGGGATTCGAGTTCATCACTTCCAAATGGCAAGAACTGGTTTCCCGGGACGACATTCAAATCATTGATATCTGCTCGCCCAACAGCCTGCATACCGAGCAATTGCTGGCAGTCCTGGCGGCTGGTAAATATGTTTACTGCGACAAGCCTCTTGCGGTGGGCGAAGTGAATCTCTCGCGATTGGAAACAGCGCTGCAGACTTCTCGCAGCTTCGGTCAAATGGCGCTGCAATACCGCTTTTTTCCCGCCACGCTCCGCGCCAAGCAACTTCTGGATGCAGGCTTCATCGGCAAGATCGTGAGTTTCCGGGCCGCGTACCTGCACTCTGGCAGTGTCGATCCCCAAAAGCCCATGGGGTGGAAGCAGTTGAAATCCGAGGGTGGCGGTGTTTTGCAGGATTTGGGCTCACACATTCTGGATCTGATGGACCACCTGATTGGACCCTTCGCAAAGATCTTTGCCCAAACTCGCATCCTTTATCCGCAGAGACCCAACCCCCAAGGAAAAATGACTCCGGTGGAAGCGGACGACATGGCGCTCATGATGGTGGAACTGCCGACCGGAGTAACCGGTTGTATTGAGTCATCAAAAATTTCCACCGGCGCGGAAGACGAGTTGCGGTTCGAGATTCAAGGAGACAAAGGCGCCCTTCGTTTCAACACTATGGATCCTAATTATCTGGAAGCTTACGATCTGACGCAGCCAGACAGCCCTTTGGGTGGACAACGCGGCTGGCGGAAGATTGCTTGCGTGCAGCGCTTCGAACAGCCGGGAGGATTTCCTGGTCCGAAATTCAGCATTGGCTGGATCCGCGCTCACCTCCACAGCCTATATTCGTTCCTGGATTCCATAGCCGCTGGCAGACAACCGAGTCCCTCTCTGCACGACGGTCTACGTTTGCAGCGAATCTTGTCGGTCGCCGAAGAATCAGCCCGCACGTGTACCTGGCAGCCGGTATCCCAATTCACACCCCATCTTGAACATCAAGGAGCCTGAACAATGTCCTATTTGTTTCGCCATCAATCGTGGCCGCAGATCGAGGAGTATCTAGAATAGCCCTGTCCCTCGTCAAAACCTCGTGCAGGTGCAGAATGGATGACTTGGACACGGGATTGATGCAGCGAGTTTCGATAAGATTCTGGCCATGGTTTCGGCCATAATCACTTCGCTCCGACATCTCCTGGGATGGGCGGTCAGTGCTTTCCGTTCCCGACAGGACCTCATCCTTGAAAATCTCGCTCTCCGTCAACAATTGCTGGCTCTGCATGCCAAACGACCTCGCCGTCGAATGACTACCCTGCACAAGCTGTTTTGGGTTCTCTTACAACG
>Ga0182027_10002698_pt1 | contig 28549 bp, 27 predicted proteins | sample 712E1DmetaG_FD_121300 | JGI IMG/M metagenome (GOLD analysis project Ga0182027, IMG submission 121300) | Permafrost microbial communities from Stordalen Mire, Sweden - 712E1D metaG (Illumina Assembly) | ecosystem: Environmental > Terrestrial > Soil > Wetlands > Permafrost | place: Sweden...
GTTCCAGTTTTCGGGCGGGACGAAGGCAATCGTAGGCAGGTCAATCACCTCCGCACCCATGCGGCGCAATGGTTCGGCGAGGCCGGCGGATTGCTCCGCGGCCCGCGTGACTACCACGCGCCGCCCGGCGAGCGGCAGCGTCGCGCCATAGACGGCGCGAAGAATCGCGCGGCCACCGTGTTCCAGCAACATTCTGGCGGTGTTTTTACCGCAAAGCACCGCGTTCTCCACGCTGTCTTCCGCGGTTTGCAGCGTGGCTGCACTGCCGTCGGGATGGACCACAACGGCTCGCAGGCGGAGGCGTCCGTCCGCGACCTCGGCGTAGGCCCCGATGGGCACTTGGCAGCCGCCGCCGAGGGCCTCCAGCAGCGCGCGCTCGGCGGTCACGGCGATTCGCGTGGGTTCATGATTTAGTTGCAGACAGATGGCGTAAGCCTCTGACTCGGAACGAGTTTCAATCGCTAGCGCGCCTTGCCCGGCGGCCGGGCAGACCTGCTCCGGCGTGAGCAGTTCCGCAATCCGGTGGGCCCAGCCGAGCCGCCGCAGGCCGGCCGCGGCCAGCACGATGACGTCATAGAGACCCTCGTCGAGCTTGCGCAGCCGCGTGTCCAAGTTCCCTCGAATGTCCTCGATCACGAGATCCGGCCGCAGCCGCCGCAACTGTGCCGCGCGGCGCAGAGAGCTGGTGCCGACGCGTGCGCCGGGTTTGAGATCAGCCAGTTTCGAGCCCACCAGGGCGTCGAAGGCCAGCTCGCGTTCGGGAATCGCCGCCACCACCAGGCCGGTGGGCAGGAGCGTGGGCAGGTCCTTGAGGCTGTGCACCGCCAGGTCGATGCGCCCATCCAGCAGCGCCTCTTCGATCTCCTTGGTAAACAGGCCCTTGGCGCCCACCTGGGCCAGCGGCACGGCGGTGATCTTGTCGCCCGTGGTGCGTATGATTTCGAGGCGCGTCTGGAGGCCGAGCTCCTGCAACCGGCTGGCGATGTGGCGCGCCTGCCAGAGCGCCAACTGCGAACCGCGGGAGCCGATGATCAGGGTCGTGGACATGCGGTGTGGTCTGGTCTATTCAGTATCGCCTGAAGAGCGGGCGCGACGGTCCGGGTTGCCGTCAGTATTGCCGCTACCTTCTGTCCACGAAGCGCAGTACGCCGACTGCGGAGTAGCGGCGCGAGCGTCCGCAGGGTGTGCGGCGGCAGATCGTGCAGCGTGTTCAGAGGGACATTCCAAGGGCTGTCGCCGTGAACACGTTGCGATGTGGCAGACGGTGCCTTATCGTCGCGGCTCGGGCACAAAGTCGCGGCCCGGCAACGCTTTCTCCGCGACAATCCGCTAGTGTAGTGTCTCAGTCAAGGATTGACAACGCCGGCCGAGCGTCGACACGAGTGTCGACGCGGCAGGCATGAGTGCCTGCGCCACGGTGAATGGCCGGTGACGTGTCAAAGAATCTGCGAGACATCACACTAGTCGAGATGGAAGACTTCTTCCATATCGGCCCACCATTCGCCGGGTTGGCACGTGGGCAGGGGGTCCTGCATGGGTTTCATGACGGCCCACCACTCCTGGGTCGTCTTGTCGGCGGCCATACGGTCCATATCGGCCTGGAAGTCGCGGCCGTGGTACTCGAAGTAGCTGAACAGGTAGCCGTCCTTGAAGTAGATGGAGTAGTTGCGGATGTTCGACGCGGTGATCGTGGCCAGCACTTGCGGCCAGACCGCGGCGTGATAGCGCTTGTATTCTTCAGTGGCCTCCGGCCGGAGCCGCAACACCATTCCATATCGCTGCATCGTATTCCTCCCGGGCGGGCCGGCGCATCGAACCCAGCGCGAGCGTGAAAGCGCTCAAGCCGGGGCCACGGTCCGCGTGCGAACGAGACTGGACCATCGTATAGCCGACGGAGCGGCAAGGCAATCGGGGCGGGGCAGTGGGAGTGCGGAGCTGCAGACGGTGGGTATTTAGAAGAGTTGCGGCGAAAGGGCGGCGCCGGGATGGCGAGAGTCGCGATAGTGTGGAGAGCGAGGCATTTCAAGAGCGCAGGAAGACGGAGCAATGGCGGTTCAAGGCCCGAAGCGCGCGTGGGGGACGTGCGATGAAGCGTGATGTTAGAATCCTTTTTCCAGCGGTCCCGATCCGCCGGTGAGGTTGGGGGAGGAGCGAGCGCCGATCATGGATGCATTGAATCACGCGACGGGAGGGCTGGACGGCAGCGCTCGAAATCGCGCGCGAAGGAGTGGGCGGGACGTGTTTCTTCTGTCATGGAGGAAGCTCGGGAATGGGGCCGCGCGAGGGCGCTTGCTCTTTGTTGTCTGCCTGCTGTTGATTTGCGGCACGACGGCGTTCATCGGCATTGTTCCGACCCGGATTTTCGGCCACGACAATTTCTTCCTGCTGGGCAACGGCTGGCGCGTCTTTTGCGGCCAGCGGCCGCACCTGGACTTCTATAGTCCCTGGGGTCCGTTGACATTCCTGATCGTCGCTTTGGGGTTGTTCCTTTCGAACGCATCGCCGAACGCGCTGGGCTACGGAAGCGCGATCGTTGGACTGCTGATTGGGCTGTGGGCGTACAGGCTGGGACGGAACCGGCTGGAGGCCGCTGCGCGCATTCTGTGCGGGCTTTATCTGGCGCTGCTGGTGACGGCGCCGTATGCGCTCGGCACGTGGCCCACGTGGTCCACGCACGCGATGGTCTACAACCGCTACGGCTTCGCACTGGTGGGGTTGGTGATCGTGGAATGCCTGCAACGATCCGCGGATACGGAGGAGCAGGCGGGCGAGCGTTGGGGCGGGATTTCGACGGGTGTGGCCATGGCTCTGGCGCTGTTTCTGAAGGCCAGCTATTTCTCGGTTTGCGTGCCGATCGTAGGCGCCTCGCTCGTTTACCGGGGGCTGAACAGGAGACGCTTGGGCGGACTGGCGGCCGGCTTTGGCGTTATAGCGCTGATGCTGCTGGCTTACTTGCGGTTCGACGTGCTCAGGATCGGGCAGGATCTATGGATGGCCGCCGGCGCACGATCGAAGAGTCTGGGTCTGGTGAAGCTGATCGTGGTTCTCATCTCGCAAGTGCCGTCCCTGGCGGTTGTGATTGCGCTGGCGGTGTACGGAACCGCGGCGAAGAAGCCGGCGGGGCGGTGGTTGGAACAGCAACGGCTGCTCATCTGGGGGCTGCTTGTATTCATAGCGGATGCGGCGTTGATGTACAGCAACATGCAGGTGCGCGGAATGCCGCTACTGGGCGTGTTCGGGATTGTGGTTGCCAGTTGGATGACCGCTGCGCGACGAAGCGCGGGCGGGGCGGAGTTCCGGACCGGGAAGCAGCGCTACGTATTCGTGTTGCTGTTATGCGGCTTCCTGAGTTTGCCGCAATTGTGTTCGGATGTGGTGGGCCTGGGATACGGAGCGGTCGGGAAGGCGCACCCGTCGGCGGCAATGAGCCGGGTGCGATTCAGCGTCCCGCGTCTGGCACCGATGATCTTATATGATGGGCCGTTCGACGAGCGCTCCAACGGAGGAGTTTACACGGCCCGGATCAATGAAGGGATGGCGCTACTGAAGCAATACTGCGGGCCGGGCGACCGGGTGCTCAATCTGGACATGGTTAATCCATTCCCCTACGCCCTGGGATGGCGGCCGGCGCGCGGGGGCATGGCCGCCGCAGCCTATAACTACCTTTTCACCGATGAACTGCGGCCTGCGGACGATGCGTACTTCGGAGATACGACCGTGGTGCTGGTGCCGAAGGAGCCAGCGCTGGAGCCGCGCTACTACGATGGCTATTACCGGATCTATCATCCGGCTCTGCTGGAACGATTCCGTCTCGCGGCCGAATCGGAATCCTGGCGGCTCTACAAACTGAAATGAGCGACCACATCGTTCCTCTTCCGACCGATTGCCGAAAGCGCAGAGCGTTTCCGGCCCTGATGTACGGCCTGCTGCTGGCCGGGTTGGGCTTCACGGTCTACTTCCTGGGCGTGATGCTACGCGCGGCCGGGCTGGTTGTGGATCCACACGGGCAATTACTGGGCGTGATCCGAGGAATGATCTGGAGCAGCGGGATGCCGGTAGTGGCCGGGCTGATACTGATCCTGTTCGATCTCTTTATATTGCTACCCAGGAAGCGAAGCCGCGTGGACGTGGTGTGGGATCCGCCGGCGACCCTGGACCTGACGGTGGTTCTGACGGCCTACAACGACGAACTGAGCATTCGACCGGCGGTGGAAGATTTCCTGCGGCATCCGAAAGTGAAGCGTGTGATCGTGGTGGATAACAACAGCAAAGACGGCACGGCCGAGGTGGCGCGCGAAGCGGGAGCCGTGGTTGTGATCGAACCGCGGCCAGGCTACGGCCATTGCGTTTTTCGGGCGCTGAGCGAAGGCGCGAGCTGCCACGATACGGAGTTGACCCTGCTGTGCGAAGGCGACATGACATTCCGCGCCTACGACATTGACAAATTCCTGGCCTACGTGCCGCACGCGGACATTGTGAATGGAACACGGATCGTCGAGCAACTGCGGGCTCGGCGCACGCAGTTGACGACCTTCATGTATTACGGGAATTTCTTTGCCGGGAAGCTGCTGGAGGCCAAGCATATCGGCCAAGGCACGTTGACCGATGTCGGCACAACCTATAAGCTTTGCCGGAACAGCGCGCTGGGCCGCCTGTTGCCGCTGCTCAATCCCGGCATCAACCTGGAATTCAACGCCTATTTCCTGGACACGGCCCTGGAGAACGGTTTCGCCATTGTGGAGTGTCCGGTTACTTTCCACGACCGCGTCGGTGTCAGCAAGGGAGGGAACGTGAGCAATCTACGCGCACTCAAGGTTGGCACGCGCATGATAGTGGCTATCATCTGCGGATGGCGGAGGCGCCGATGAACGACACGCCAGGCTACCACGAGACGCGGCTGAGCTTCGATGCGCGCCGCGAGGTGCTGTGGAAGACGCTGTGCGAGGCCTGTTTCCAGCGCCTGGTTCCACCCGCGGCCTGCGTACTGGAGTTGGGGGCCGGCTACGGCCATTTCATCAACCACATCCGATGCAACCGGCGCATCGCCGTCGACAAATGGCCGGGCTTTCTGCGCTACGTGGACTCGGACGTCATAGCGCACGTCGGCGAAGCGGCCGACCTGAGCTTCATTTCCGACAGCTCGGTGGATTTCGTTTTTGCGAGTAACCTGGTCGAGCACCTGACACAGGGTGAGTTTGCGACGGTTCTCGACGCGTTGCAGAAGAAGCTCAAGCCGGGCGGGACGCTCAACCTGCTTCAACCGAACTATCGATTTGCCTACCGGGAGTATTTCGACGATTACACGCACGTCACGGTTTACTCGGACCGGAGTCTGGTGGATTATCTGGAATCGCACGGGTTGCGCGTGATAGATTGCCGGCCGCGCTTTCTGCCATTGACCGTGAAGTCCAGGCTGCCAGTGTGGCCGTTCCTGATTCGTCTCTACCTGCGGCTGCCTTACAAGCCGCTGGCGAAGCAGATGCTCGTCCGCGCAGTTTTCGAATGAGGAGATCCGCGGACGATTCTACCCTTGTGAAAGCGCCCGCATGGCATGCGCGGAAGGCGCGGCCCCACAGGCCGGCCGCGCCAACGCTCGCGTGGCGAGACGGTACACTCAGCCGCCCGCGGATGCGGGAACGAGCAATACCACGTCGACTTCCGCGAAGGCGCCGTCCCACTTGGCCGGACGGAACTGCCATTGCTCGATGTACGGAAGCAACTCCGGGCGTGTTTCATAGTCGGGTGCGACTACCGGGCGCAGGCGCCGGAATCGGCCGTCGGCGCCGAGCGACCCAGCAAACAGGGCCGGGCGCCTGACGCTGATGATCTTCGGCGGCGGGAGCAGGGCAAGTTGAATGAAGGGGGCCTCCAACTTGGCGGGCTTACCCAGTGTCACGAGCATTCCGGATTGAGCGGCTGGGGCGCTTGCGGAAGGCGGCAAGCAGTACTGCATGATCCATTCTTTGGCCGTCCCCAGGGCGAGGTAGACGGTCTGGACAGGCCAGCCGGTGAGGAGCGACTCGGCCTCGGGAATCATGGCGCCCGCGGAACGCTGGACGATGACCACATCGAAGGAGCCGGTAGTTGGAAAGCGCCACTGCTGTGAGCCGTCAGAGAATTCGCGGACTTCGACGGGGCCGGCGTGGGTATTGAGAATCCGCACGGCCGGCGGCGGGTCGGGGTGCGCGTTGGAGTCGCCGCGGGCGTCGTTCGGTTGTCCCTCCGAGATTGTGCCGGGCTGGTTCAGAGGGGGGATCTCCACCTTTTCCCGCTGGCTCGACTGGGACGTGGAATCCGACTCCACGGCGACGAGTTCTCCGACCATTCGATGCGCCATCGCTTCAAATTCCTCCGGGCTCGATCCGTGCGCGATCAGGCCCCACGGTCCCGCCGTGGCGTTGGCGGGAAGAGTCGGAGCCTGGGTGGAAGCTGTGGGGGCGCTGGCAACCGAGATAGCGGCGGAGCGACGCTCCCGGTTTGGCGGCGTGATGCCGTCGCGGCGGGGGACAGAAACTGCGGGCCTGTCCGTGGGCGCGGAGCCGGGATCGATTGGCCGGGGCGGCGGAGGCATCCTATTGGCGGACCAGTAAAGAAACGACGGCAGCCGAAGCGATCGGATGTCGGCAGCCACAGGCCGGTTGGGCTGGAGCAGCACCGAGGGAACGGGTGGCAAGAACCTCGGCGCGGCATGAGGAGAGTGCGTGGTGGATGTCGGGCGCGGTGCCGCAGGTACACGGTGTGGTTTTGCAACAGAGGCAGACGGTCGTCGTTCCGTCTGCGGCGTGACTGTTGCAACGATGTAGACGCGCTCGGGCAACTGCAGGATCAGGGCCGTCTCGGCAGGCGGCAGCAGCCGGGCCCGCACTTGATTGCGGGCTTCCGCCGGCAATAGGCGCGGCAGATAGGACAGGCAAGAGACGATCAGCAAATGGAGTATCAAGGAAGCCGAAAAAGCTCCAAACGCCGTCCCGCCCCCATCCGGCAGGCTTGAGAATGCCGGTATGCCGTCTCCAACCCGTGGCCTGGCGCCCGGCTGGCGCGCCAGTTCACTCCAAATCAGAACGATGAAAAACAGCGTCCAGACGACGATGGCAACGAGCGCCCACATGATCGGAGCAGATCCGCGGCCTCCCGTCAGCCGGCGCGGCGCACAGGAGAAGGCGCCCTCAGAACCAGCGCGCCGAGGCCGGACGGCGAACGGCGGGGCGGCGCTCCGGCAATCCCATCGGCCGGCAAGCCGAGCCGGCCCTCGCCGTCGCTCAACATGTTCTTAAGGCCGAACAAGGCCAGTTCGAGACGATCCTTTGCGCCAACTTTCTGGAACAGCTTCGACAGATAAACTTTCACGGTTCCCTCGGTGATATCCAAACAGGCGGCGATCTCTTTGTTTTTGAGCCCTTGCGCCAGCAGCGAGACCAGTTGCCCTTCCCGGCGCGAGAGCCGGATCGCGCGCGGGGGCGCCGAGCCCAGCGGAAGGACGTTTTCGAAGTACTGCTCCCCATGTGCCACGCGCTCCAGGCAGGTCAGGAACCGCTGCGGCGTACAAGCGGTCGACAGCAGCGCGCAGACGCCGAGTTCCCGCGCGTGATACTCCAATTCAGGCGAGATCGTGCGTGCGAGCAGGATCAGCCTGCATGCGGGCGCGGCCGAATGCACATCCGCGAGAAACTGAAACGAGATTTCAGGACCAACATCGAGAAGAACCAATTCCGCCGCGAGCCGGGGGAGTTGATCGAGGAACTCAGTGGGGTGCTGGTAAACCGCCTGAAGTTCCAGATTGGCCGCTCGTTCGACCACAACTCGAACGCCTTCGCCGAGAATAGGCTGGCCGGTGACGAGAACTACTCTCATGACTCACCTCCGATAAAAGGAGATTTTTTCTCCGATGGAACGGATAGGGCGCCCCGGTCTATAGCGCCGGTTTTCCCCTTCCTATCCTATCGAAAGCAAGGGACAAGTCAAGGACAATATGTTTGAACGTTCCCCGCGACAACCGACCGCCGCGGCCACAGTTTCGAGCCCTGTGGCCCGGTTCCGGATTTGGGCAGCCCCAGCGTCCGCCGCTACTGGGTCAGGTGCAGGACCTGAGAGGCGATCGAGTGCCAGAGTTGCTGCAGTTCGGCTTTTTCCGACGTATTCACGTAAGTGCCGGTCGGAAAGTTGGAGCTGTAGATCGGGTTGGTGATCACGGTGGCGTTGTCATTGGCAAACCCGGTGGGCGTGTTGGTGACCCGGAGCATGAACATCGGGTCGGGCCACTCGCCCGTTGCCTCGGTCAGCGTGATGCCGAAAACCTTGGGCACAATGCCGTTCAGATCGGGTTCCGTGGCCGCGTTGCGCCAGCGCTGGGCGGCGAAATCGGCGGTATTAGCCGAGGCCATTCCGATAATCCAAGGCGACTGCAGACCGCAAGCGCCAGCGCCTCCAAAGTCATTAGGCGGATCGAAGTTCGACGCCGTCGTGCATCCACTGGCCGCAGTATTCAGCCATTGTTGCGAAAAACCCGTGTGATACAACTTGCCCGTGCTGGCCCAACTCAAATTTGAAGATGTCCAGGAATTCACGACACCATTGGTGGCAGCGCCACCATTGTTCGGGAAGTTCGGCGAGATATCCGACGTGGGCATGCCATTGTAGTCGTAGTACGGGATCTGCGCGAAATCCTCGTACGTGTTATTCACATTGGTCGCGAAGTTGCAGCCTGTCTTATTGGAGATGGTTTCAGAGAGTGACCCATCATTCGGGTCGCTGACAATGTTGCCGGGCGTCGTAGGGTTCCAAAAGCCGGCCGTAGATCCGGTAGTTGCGTATCCACCCCACTGGGAGAACACGCCGACCATCGCGGCCCCACTGCCGCACTGCGGAGTTACCCCGTTGCCCGTCGGATTCGTAGTTTTGTTGTAAATCCCCTTCCGCACGCGGTACGACTGCATGTCGGCGGCGATGCCGTTGGGCAAGCCATCGGTGAAGAAGACGATCACGTTCAGCGAGGCAGGCTCGTTGAGGAGCACGAGTTGCTGATAGGCGGCCCAGAGTGCCGTGGCGGTGTTGGTGTTGCCGCTCGAGGTGGTCTGATTGATGGCGGTCACCAATCCGGGTTGGAAGTTCACGGTGGGCGGGTAGAGATAGTAATTAGCGCCGAAAATGACGGCCCCGAGCTTGTCTCTGCCGGCCGCGAAGTCGTTCACAAAGGAGACGGCGCCGGCGATGGACGGTCCGATGGCCCCATTGGACCCCATGGAGGAAGAGCGGTCCAGAACCAGCATGATGTTGACATCGCGGCGCTGCGCGACGGCGGTGGAGGAGAGGCTGGCGGTCTTGAAACCGAGCATCTGCATGAAGTAGAGGGGCGTGGTGATACTTCCGGTGACCGTGACTATGCGGACATGCGTATTGGTCGTGTCGTCCTTTGCTATCGCGCTTATGGGTGGAACGGTGCAGCCCCAGAAATTAGCGGGGAAATTGGCCGAGAAGTAGTTCTGGGCTACAAGTTGGGCGTTGGATTCCTGCGCCGCGTCGTCCACGCCGCGGGTCAGCGAGCGGGCGCCGGCCAGCGCGGCGGCGTCCATGGCCTGGCCAAGCCTTGCTTTCAGGAAGAAAGCGATGCCTCCGTCGATGGCGAGTCCAATCATGGCGCCGAAGACGATGATGGTCACCGACGCGAGGATGATCGCGATACCCTTTTCCCCTTTTCCCCTCTGCTCCGACTTACGCGTCAACATATTTCGTGCCGCCTTTCTGTCTGACCTCAGAATATCGCCCGGGCGTAGACTCCGGATGCATTCATGTATCCGGGCAGGCCCAAATCAGTGGAGCTATAGAACGTTTCAGAAACGTACGCAACATCGCCATCGGCCATGCTGGGCAGAATCTTAGCGTTAAGAATGCCATCGGCCCGAACACCGGTATCAGTAAGCGGGTTGGTCACCGTGCCGGACCCGTCCGTGTTCATGCTGCCTGCCGGCACCGTGCCGAAGTTGCTGGCACGCAGCGCCTGGTTGCCGAGTGTAATCTGCTGCGTGAACACGGCGTGATTCAGGTTGGCGCAACTGGTGCATGTATTTGCGCCGATGTACTCGACGGCGGACAGAATCAACACACCGGTTCCGGCGGACGTGGTGACCGCCAGCCGTGGCGCCATCTGAAACAGGATGGACCGGTCGATCTGGCCATTGGCGTCGCTGGAGAAATCCACGCCGCGCGCAAACATATGGCCGGCGTCGCGGTTGATCTGGTTCACCTGGATGGCGCGGATCAGGTTGAAGCCGACGACCATCGTCCCCAGCAGCAGCGGAACCATAACCAGGGCCACGACGAGCACAAACTCGACAAACAGGCTGCCTTTTTGCCTTTTCCGGGTTGGACTCAAAGCCCTATCCATTTCAATTGGCCCTCTATAGCGTTGGAGGAGTGCCCGACGGGCCACTCGATTCGATCAGATCGCCGGAACTGACCGAGAGCTGGACAGGCGCCGAATTGCGGTATAAAGGCGCGAACGGCGAGACGGGGTAGTTGGCGATCGATACAATCACCAGGTTCCCGCCGGAATTGGGGGGGCCAATGGAGCTTGCAACCGCGCCCGTCCCGCAGCCGAGCGATGCCGGCGGATTGGAACTCACTGAAAAGAAACAGACGTTGACGAGCGAAGTGGCCTGAGCGTCGGAGAGGAAACCCATGGTCTGCTTCTCAACCTCCTGCTGGATTGAGGCGACCTGTCCGAGGCTGCCCGAGGTTTGGGAAGTGACGGCATAACGCACGCCGGCCCGGACGCCATTCTGCAGCGCCAGTTTGGCGAACACGGCCCAGGACAAATCCATAATCAGGAAAATAATTGCGATGAACGCCATCAGGCAGAACGTCGCCTCGATCATCGTCGAGCCCGACGTTGCCCGCCGTTTCCGTTTCGGACAAATAACGGGACCTGTCATCACAGAACTCTTCACGCGCCTTCCCCTGCGTCCTGAAAGTAACACTGGTGATGCACAGTGTCAAGAACCACTCCGTCAATAGGTACGTTAGTGGGGTCAGTACTATCCTAGAGCACTACTAGTACTAGGACAAAACGCGCATAATCTCTTTCCCAATCAGGAGAACTTAATACCTGTTGGTTGGAATTCATTGTAGTGCCAAGGGGGTATGGTGAGTCAAGCGCTTGCTCGGGCACAATTCTGGCCGATTTGCATTGCCGGAGGGGGTGGCCTACTAACCAAACGGAGTATTGACGAAAGCGAACTAGCTGTCTAAACTTCCACTTAGCCTGTTAATTAGGGAGCAAAGAAGTGCTCTTCGAAGTGAGCCTGCCGTCGCGAATTCAAGCCGATTCCCCGTTGGCTGACGCACTCCCGGCCTGGACGGAGAGAATCAGCCGCAACAAGGCGATCGTACGCGCGCGATGGGCGGAGTGGGCGCACGGCGAGATCAAGAAAAGCGACAGCATCATCCTGGAAGTGGATTTGCCCAAGCTGCATCCGTTCCAGCCGCGGTGCATATACTGCCAGGGGCGCGTTGATTTGGTAACGCCTCTGGCTGGGGACTTGGTGCGAGTGGCGATCACCATCGGCCGGATGGATCTGCGCCCGACGCGATTCAGCGCGGCGCGCGAAACGGCGGGGTGCTCGAACGCGCGCGGCAGGCGCGCCCTGAGGTCGGTCTCATGAGCGCAGCGCGGGCCGCGAGTGAGCCGGGCGCGAAGGCGGAGTTGGGAGCGGCCGGGCGGGTCAGTGCGCTGATCCATGTGCTCCCGGGACTGACCGACATCGTCATTCTGCTGCCTTTCATCTTCGTGTTGCGAAGCCAGCAAGGCCTCTCGTTCCTGCTTGGCGACAGCGACACGGGGTGGCATCTGAGAACCGGCGAGTGGATACTGGCCAACGGCCGGGTGCCGACGACGGATCTTTTCTCTTACACCAAGGCGGGCCAGCCGTGGTTCGCCTGGGAATGGCTCTGGGACCTCTGTTTTGGCTGGATCCACGCCCAGGCTGGGCTGGCGGGGGTAGTCATCGTTTCGCTGTTGATGATCAGCGCTGCGCTGGTGCTGGTGCTGCGGACGGCGCTGCGCCGGTGCGACAACGCGCTGCTGGTTTTCGGGCTGGTGTGGCTGGGGGCGTACGTGTCCACAATTCACTGGCATGCGCGCCCGCACCTGGTGACGCTGCTGTTGGCGGCGATATTCATCTCCATTCTGGACCGGGTTCGCGACGGCAATTTCGCTCTGCTGTGGTGGCTGCCGGCGCTGAGTGTGGTCTGGACCAACATGCACGGCGCGTTTTTCGTGGGCATCATGTTCCTGGGCGCATTTGCGGCGGGGGAATTGTGCGGCTGGCTGGTGGAACGGGATCCGGCGCGGGCGAGAGTGCACCTGGGCAGAGTAATGCCATACGTAGTGACCGCCGTGGGCTGTCTTATCTGTAGTGTCTTGAATCCATATGGCTACCGGCTGCACGTTCACATATTCCGGTATCTTTTCCAGGAGAACCACACCCAGACTGTCAATGAGTTCCAGTCGCTCAGTTTTCATCATCCGACGGGCCTGTGCTTTGGTATAATTCTGGCGCTGGGTGTGGCGGCCGCATTCTGGCACCTGACGCGGAAGGAATTTAGCCTTGCGATTCTTATTCTTGGGTGGTGGTGGCTGGCGCTTTACTCTGGCCGAAACATCCCCATTTTTCTGATTGTGGCCATTCCGCCGGTGGCGCAAGCGATACAGGAGATGCTGACTGTTCTACAAAACTCGGATACCAGCGCCCGGCTGAAACGGGCCGTAACTTCATTACTTGAAGTGGGGAGTGAAGCCGCGGCGATGGAACGGCACTGGCGGGTGCATCTTATAAGCGCGGTTCCGGTGGCGCTGATTGCCGCCGTCAGCCTGGGGGCAAACCCTCCCGCGGCGTTGCATGCGCAGTTCCTTAGCGAGAGATTCCCGGTCGCCGCGGTGGATCGCTTTCTGACGCACTGCGCCCCGGTCAGGATCTTCGCGCATGACCAGTGGGGCGGGTACCTGATTTACCGGCTCTACCCGCGCGTCAAGGTTTTCACCGATGGACGCAGCGATTTTTACGGCCCGAAGTTCGGGGAGGACTGGCTCCGGATTGTGACTGGCCGCTACGACTGGCAGCAGCAACTGGATAAGTTCAGCGTGGATACGGTCCTGCTCCCCGGCAACTCGCCACTGGCCAGCACGATGAAGGAGACCAGACGTTGGCACGTGGTTTACGATGACGGCACCGCAATTATTTTTCAGCCGTCGAACGAACTTTTTTGTCCAGTTCCCGCTCCTCCACCGCGGAGCGGGAGCGATCGTGGCCGTGCGGCCATGAAACCGTCCCCCCAGGGTGAACAAAGAGCCCAACCCAACTGAAGGAGCAATTGAGACATGACTATTTTGAAGAATTTCCTGAAGGACGAAGAAGGTCAGGACATGGTAGAATACACCCTGCTGCTGGCTTTCGTCGCTCTGGCCGCCGGTGCCGCCTATGTGACTATCGGCAACAACATCAGCTCGATCTGGAGCAAGGCCCAGACCGACATCAGCAGCGCCTCCAACGCTGCGCACTAGATCCAGGAACAACGCCGGGGCACGGCCGGACGAAAGAGTCGTGCTGCCGTGTCCCGGTTTCGGTTGAGCGGGCGAAGCGGATAATTGACGTCCGCATAGGGATTTCAGGACGATGAGGAAAGCAGGAAGGGTGAGCGCACCTGGTTTCCGGCTTTCGTCACGCGGGCGGCCGGCGTTTTGAGTGCGGCCGGCGGCCACAATGTCAACGGCAGGTGGAAGATGGTCGTGCAAGCCGTTGGTGGAGCGGACGGTAACGATCGAAGACACCAGGGCCTGAGAGTGCGCCAGGATTGCCCTCTCGCGCTCGGATGGAAACGGAGTCGGACATGCTTGACGGATTCAGGATCTCCAGCTTTGTCTATGACGAGGAGGGTCAGGATATGGTGGAATACACTTTATTGATGGCATTTCTCGTCCTGGCGTCCGCGGCGACTTTGATTACTGTGAGCGGAAACATTAGCAACCTCTGGACGGGGATCAGCAACAGGCTGGCGAACTCGAATTAGCCGGCCGGGAAAGGCGCGCAGCAGTCATGAATCGACGATTCCTTGCCGTGGTGGTATTCGCGCTCGTGATCGCCTTGGGCGCAAGTTACCTCGTTTATCGGGTGCTTGAGAACAAGGTGCTTCAGAGCGCGTCGATGAAGGAGGTGAAAGTCGTCGTGGCAGCGCGGGACTTGCCAATCGGCACGCTGCTGAAGGACGGCGACGTGAAGCTGGCGGACTGGCCGGGGACGCTGCCGCCGCAAGCGATTGTAAAGGTGGAGGACGCGGTCAAGCACGGAGTAGTCGCCACGATTTATGCGGGCGAACCGGTGGTTGCGAGCCGGCTTGCCGCGACGGGCGCCGGAGCCGGAATGGCGGCCACGATTCCTCAGGGCATGCGGGCGGTCGCGGTGCGGGTGAACGACGTGGTCGGCGTGGCGGGTTTCGTACTGCCCGGGATGAGGGTGGATCTGCTGATTTCCGGAACGCCGCCGGGGGGCAGCAATGCCAATCTGGGTACGCAGACGCGAACGCTGCTGCAGAGCATCGAGGTTCTCTCCGCCGGGCAGAATATCCAGAAAGACGCCGAAGGCAAGCCGATCAGCGTACCGGTGGTGAATCTGCTGGTGACTCCGGAGCAGGCGGAGCGGCTGAGTCTGGCGAGCAACGAGACGCGGATTCAGCTCATTCTTCGCAACCCGCTGGACACGCAAGAGTCGGCTGTACCGGGCACGGCGCTGGCGTATCTGTATGAAGGCACACCCGAGGGCAAGAAGCGAGATAACAAAGGGAACAAAGAAATTCAGTCTGGTCCCCCCCGCGTGGCGCGGAAACCCGCCGCTCCGCGGCCGATTGTCATGGAACGCGTTGTGACACCGATCACCGTGGAGATGATCACGGGAACGAGGAAAGAGACGGTCCAGGTCGGCCAGACCGTCGTCGAAAGGCCGAAGGTGGCAGCCAAATGAATCTGCGCACTCACTTTGCAATCCTGCCCGTGGCGTTGACGGCCATGGTGCTGGCACAAGCGCCGGTACCGAAGGCGCCGTCCGTGGCCGGCAGCCCGAGAGATCTGGTACTGAATGTCGGCAAGTCGCTGGTGTTGGAGAGTCCGGCGGACATTCAGCGCGTTTCAGTAGCCAGCGGCGATATCCTTGAATTGGTGGCGGTGGGCCCGCGCGAGGTCGTGATCAACGGCAAAGCCGCGGGCGAATCGAGCCTGATCCTGTGGCAGGTTGGCGGCAACCGGCTGATGTTTGACGTCAGCGTGCGCAAACCCGACCTGAAAATCGAAGCCCTGAGGCGCGAACTGGCCAAGGAACTGGGGGAACAGAGCGTCACGGTCAGCTTCGAGAATGACGCGGTCTTTCTACGCGGCACGGTGAAGGATCTGGGCAGCGCGGAGCGGGCCGTGGCGATTGCCGAACCGTTCGGCAAGCCGGTCAACCTGCTGCGTGTGCTTACGCCCCAGGGCGATCCCCAAATCCTGCTCCGGGTGAAGTTCGCGGAGGTGGACCGGACGGTCAGCTCGGACCTGGGCCTGAATCTGTTCAGCACCGGCGCGACGAACACCATAGGCAGCGTCGGGACGCAACAGTTCAGCCCGCCGTCGATAGTGCCGAGTGTTTCGAATGGGGTCACGAGCACGACGTTAACGCTTTCCGATGCGCTGAACATCTTTCTCTTCCGGCCGGATCTCAACCTGGGAGCGACCATCAAAATGTTGGTGACCCGGCAGTTGGCGGAGATCCTGGCCGAACCGAACCTGCTGACGACCAGCGGCAAGCCGGCCAGTTTCCTCAACGGCGGCGAATTCCCTTTCCCGGTAATACAGCCCTCGTCCGGGGGCGTCCCGACGATCAGCATTCAATGGCGGGAATTCGGGGTCAAGGTGAATTTCACGCCATTTATCACCCCACGCGGTACCATCCGGCTGGTGGTGGCGCCCGAAGTGAGTGCGCTCGATTATACAAACGACCTGGTTTACTCGGGCTTCACGATCCCCGCGTTATCCACGCGCAAGCTCTCGACGGAGGTGGAACTCAGAGATGGCCAGAGTTTTGCGATCGCCGGTTTGTTGGATAACCGGGTCACGGAGATTATGAACAAGATGCCCGGACTCGGGGACATTCCGTTTTTTGGCAAACTGTTCCAGTCGCGCACCCGGTCGAAGCAAAAGACGGAACTGCTGGTAATCGTGACGCCGGAAATCGTCCGGCCCATTCCGGAAGGCCAACCCCTGCCGGATCTGACGATGCCAAAGGAATTTCTCAAGGATGGTCCGTCGAGGCCGCCGCGCACGCCCGGGATTGACGTCACCGGTCCGGTGCCGGTCACGCCGCCGCAGGAGAGCGTGCCAGTGGAGCAACTGAGCCATCCTGAAAAGCCGGCCCAGAGCAATCCGGCGCCGGCGATGTATCAATTGGTGCCGGTACCGTCGGTGCCCTCGGCCACGCCGGACGCCACGCCGGCGATACCGCAGACTCCGCAGTCTACGCCGAAGCAATGAGGAACCGGATCCGGATGAGTGGAGTGATTCGGGAAGCGAGGCCATGTATCCGATAACGGCAGTGCTTGCCATCTCGACCAGCGAGTTGTGGGAAGAGGTTCATTCCTGTCTCCAGCAACTGCCGGTGCGCGTGGTGCACGAGCAGGCGGGGGTGGACGACCCGGCGGCGTTCCTCGATCGAATTGAGCGCACCGCTCCCGACGTTGTGCTTCTGGACCTGCTGAATTGCGCCGACGTGCTGCCGGAGATGATCCGCGGGATCCGGGCCACCTCCAGCCAGCCCGATGTGGTTGCGTTGCACGTCTCCTCCGATCCGGACGCGATCCTGAATGCGATCCGGGCGGGGGCGCGCGAGTATATCTATCCGCCCTGCTCTCCCAGCCTGCAGAACGCCCTGGACCGCCTCTCCACGGAGCGGCATAAAATGGCGGAGAAGATCCGCCCGGGCGGCAGGACGTTTGGTCTGGTGGGGGCCAAGGGAGGGTGCGGCGCCACGACTCTGGCCTGTCATGCCGCCGCCGAGATCTATCGGCGCACGAGCCAGGATACGCTGGTGATCGACCTGGATCTCTCGGCCGGGCTCGTCCGAACGCTGTTCAAGACGAAATCCAGGTACTCCATCCTGGACGCGTGCAGCAACGTGAACCGTCTGGACAAGAGCTTCTGGCGGGCGCTGGTGGCCGACGGCAATCACGGCCTGGAGGTGATGGGCGGCCCGCTCGAAGTGGCGGTGAAGGAAGCTCCCAGCGCCTCCCAGATCCGGCACGTATTGCGCTTTGTCCGTTCGCAGTACGAGTGGATTCTGGTCGATCTGGGGCGCGGATTCTCGCCTACGCTGGCCGGCGCGCTGGACGAACTCGACGAACTGCTGCTGGTCACGACCACGGAGGTGCCGGCGCTGCAGCAGGCCAAGCGCATGATTCAATATTTGCGGGACCGCGGTATGAGCCAGCGCTCCATCAAGCTGGTGTTGAACCGCGTGGTGCGGCGTCCCGAGGTGAGCATTCCGGAACTGGAGACGATGCTCGGGGTCGCGGTTTTCGCGGTCATCGGGAATGATTATTGGGCGCTGTACGAGGCTTATGCGGAAGGCAAATTACTGGCGCCGGATACTCACCTGTGCGGACAGATCGGGGGCATGATGGCCAAGCTGGCGGGCCTGGAGCAGGCTCCTAAGAAGAGAGCATTTTCCTTTTTCTCATAGTGGAGGTAGTTTCGCATGGCGAGCTTCGGAGGTCAATCGCGGTCCACGCTAGCTAAGAGAGAAGCGGCGTGGGTGATGCGCCTGTTCAACCGCGAGGCCTATCCGCCGGAGTTCCAGGAGCTGAAGTTCACCCTGCACCGGAACCTGCTCAACCGCATCAACCTGGAAGCGATGAGCATGCTGCCGGAAGAGCAGATGCGCGCCGAGATCCGGACGGCGGTGGCCCGGTTGGTGGAGGAGGAACAGACTCCCCTGAGCCTGGTCGAGAAGGACCAGGTGATCAATGAAGTTCTGGACGAGGTCTTCGGCCTGGGTCCGCTGGAACCGTTGCTTCAGGATCCGACGATATCGGACATTCTCGTCACCACCCCGAAGCTGGTGTACGTCGAGCGCGCCGGAAAGCTCTACCGGACGCCGGTGGAATTCAAGGACAACGCGCACCTGATCCGGATCATCGAAAAAGTGGTGTCGCGCGTCGGACGCCGGGTGGACGAATCCTCGCCCATGGTGGACGCCCGCCTGCCCGACGGTTCGCGCGTGAATGCAGTCGTACCGCCGGTGGCCGTCGATGGTCCGATTCTCTCGATCCGGCGGTTCGGCCGGGTGCCGCTGACGGACAAGGACATGGTCCGCAATCTGACCTTGACGGAAGGGATGATGGAGCTGATTAACGCCTGCGTGAAGGCGCGGCTGAATATCATCATCAGTGGCGGAACGGGCTCCGGCAAGACCACGCTGCTGAACGTGCTGTCGGCGGTGATTCCCGAATCAGAGCGTATCGTGACGATCGAGGATGCGGCGGAATTGCAGCTCCGGCAGGTCCACGTGGCGCGCATGGAAACGCGGCCTCCGAACGTGGAAGGCGTGGGCGCGATCAAGATCCGGCAATTGGTGATCAACGCACTCCGTATGCGTCCCGACCGCATCATCGTCGGCGAGGTTCGCGGCGAGGAAGTGCTGGACATGATGCAGGCCATGAACACGGGCCACGACGGCTCGCTGACCACGATCCACTCCAACAGTCCGCGCGACGCGATCTCGCGCATCGAAGTCATGATGGGCATGGCGAACTCGAATATGAGCGTGCGGTCCATCCGCCAGCAGATCAGTTCGGCGGTCGATCTGTTTGTGCACGCGGCTCGCTTCAGCGACGGCAGCCGGCGTGTGACCCACATCACGGAGTGCGTGGGGATGGAGGGTGAGATGACCACGACGCAGGATATTTTCCTGTTCGAAAAAACCGGTCTCACGCCGGACGGCAGGGTCACAGGGCGCTTCCGCGCCACGGGGATCCGGCCGAAATTTTATGAGAAGCTGAAGGGCGCCGGTTTCCAATTGCCGGCGTCGATGTTCCAGACCGTCGTGGAGATCTCCTAGGGGCGCGCCATGCCAGGACTCTTGGTTTATCTCTTCTTGAGCTTCTTTGGCATCATTCTGGTGGCCTTTGCCGTGGGCTTCAAGTTTCTGGAGACGCAGCAAAGGATCAAAGTCGAAAAGGTGTTGAAGACCGTGCCGTCGGTGGCGCCGGTGACCGAAACGAAGATCCTGCGGGACCAGGATAGCAGCGATTCGGCTCCATCCTTCTTCACCAATCTGGGTATAGTGCGAAAGCTGGAGGAGGACATCCGCGCCGCCGGGCTGCAGTGGCGGGTTGAACCGGTTCTGCTGGCCGTCGTCGCGCTGGCGGTGCTGGGCGGCCTGATCGGCAGCCAGTACACCATATTGGTGTTCCAGAACGTGAGTATCATTGGCGTGGCCCTGTTTCTGGGCGTGATGCCCATTCTCTACATCCGGCACAAGCGGGGGAAGCGTCTGGCGGAATTCGAACGGCAGTTCCCGGAGGCGCTGGATTTCATGGCGCGCTCGGTCCGGGCTGGCCACGCCTTTTCAGTCAGCTTGGAGCTGTTGGCGAGCGAGACGCCGGATCCGCTGGGGTTTGAGTTTCGTAAACTGGCCCACGAGTTGAACCTGGGCTCGCCGTTCAGCGCGGCGATGGGGAACCTCGTTCTGAGAGTGCCGCTGATCGATGTGCGGTTCTTCGTATCCACGGTGCTGCTGCAGAGGGAGACTGGAGGCAACCTGGCGGAGACTTTGACCAACCTGGCGCACCTGATTCGTGAACGTTTCCGGTTGAAAGGATCGGTCAAGGCGGCGGCGGCCCACGGCAAGATCACGGCGACGGTGCTGACGCTCCTGCCGATCATGCTGGCAGTCGGGCTGTCGGCGGTGGCGCCATCCTACCTTTCAGGTATGGCCAAGGACCCCACCGGCCGGTACCTGATTCTGGGGTCGATTGTCGGCCAGTTACTGGGCTTTCTTGTTATGCGGAAGATCGTGGACATCAAGGTTTAGCGACATGACTCTTCTCATCTCCGTCGTGCTGTTTATTTTCCTCTCGGTTGCCATCATCTGGTTTGGCTACCGCCGCTTCGCCAAGCCCGGACGGATTTTTGAGCAACTGGCGGCCACGTCGCATCCGGGCTACCTGGACGGTGATGCGGACGGGCGGCAAAGCGTGCTCGGGCAGGTGGTTACCACGATTCAGTGGTTGGGTGAAAAAATACCGGTTTCGCCCGAAGAAGCCTCCGCCACACAGAAAGAAATGATCGCCGCGGGCTACCGCAGCGAAAGGTCCCCCGCCATTTTCAATGGGCTGAAGATCGTGTGCGCCGCCGGGCTGGCCATCGTGGCCTATTTCGTGCGCGGGCATATCACTGAAAACTCCATGCTCGGCATCGTAGTGATCATTGCGGGCGCGGGCGCCGGCTACTTCCTGCCGAGTTTCGGTCTGGATGTTCTGATTGACCGGCGGAGAGAGCGCCTGCGCATGTCTCTGCCGGACGCTCTGGACCTGATGGTGGTTTGCGTGGAGGCGGGCTTGGGCCTCGATCAGGCGCTACGGGTGGTGAGCCGGGAGTTGCAGATTGCCCACCGGGAGTTGAGCGAGGAGCTTTCGCTGTTGTCGCTCGAAATGCGGGCGGGCACTAAGCGCGCCGACGCTTTCAGCCATCTGGCCAGCCGTACCGGCGAGGGTGAGATCAAAAAGCTGGTGGCGGTCCTCATTCAGACCGATCGATTCGGAACCAGCGTTGCGGAAGCCTTGCGAACGCACTCTGATTTCATGCGCGTGCGACGCCGTCAGGAGGCCGAGGAAAAGGCTAATAAGATCGGCGTGAAGCTGATCTTCCCAATTTTCTTCCTCATCCTGCCGTCGACCATGGTGGTCGCGGCCGGTCCCGGCGTGCTCATGATCTTCCGGCAACTGCTTCCGATGATGCAAGAGATTCAAGTCAGATAAGGAGAATTGATCAACGACCAGACATACAGTGAACCTTTTCATGCTCCACTCAATCATGCCAGTCAAAATAATCGTGGCGGCTGGCGGTGACGTGCTTATGACCACGGACCAACTAGTCCCAGCAGTGAACTAGAATCCAATTAGGAGAATTCGATGGACCAAAAGACAATGCAGATTATTCTTTGGGTTGCAGCCGGCGTCATCCTGATACTTTTCCTTATGAGGCGCCGTAAGCGGAAGCATACTGGCGTATAGCCAATCGCAGGGCTTGGCGGCCCCGGCCACTGGGCAGAGGGGCCGCCATACCGCCCCAGGCCCCGGTACGCTTCGGGAATCGCGTGCCCGGGCATTTTGGCCTGACCCTAAGGGCGCGGGCGTGGTCTCCGGCTGCCTGTGCGTAATGGTGTCGATTATCTGGCCCGGGGCAGGGTTTGGGCCGGACGGGGGCGTGTGGAATCTCTTTGTCTGCGCGGGAAGAAGTTCCCGATGAGGGCCTTTCTCCAGTGCCTGGACAATCTGGAAAGGGCCGGATTCTACACTGTCAGAATCGCGGGGAGCAGCTAGCAAGTCCGGCGCCGGCTCCAACCACCGGCAACGCAAGGCTCGAGACGCGGACCGCGAATCGGATCGGCGAGGGGCTGCGAAGCAGGCGGATCGCCGGCCTGTGGCCCGTACGCGCCCGGACGGAGCGAGAGGGGCGCGCGTGGTCTTGTGATGCTCATCGCCGTCGCGAGCCGAAGGGAACGGCGCGCAGATCCGAAACCGGCTCCGCGAGAGGTACGTTAGTCCTCCTACCTGTCCGCAACCCTATAACACTGCCAAAGCCGAGTCGGGGCGAAACGCAGGTTTCTTCCTGTTCATTCAAGGCGCCCGCGCAAGTCCCGGTGCCAGGGCGGGACAACTCTGGGGCAAAATGAAGAGAGAGGAAACGCGATGGAAGAGAAGACGTTCGTCGATTACTACGAACTGATGCAGATCAGTCCGAACGCGGAAGTGGAGACGATCCAGCGAGTTTACCGCATGCTCGCGGCGCGCTATCACCCCGACAACCCGGAGACGGCCGATGCCGACCGTTTCATGCTGCTCAACGAGGCTTACGGAGTCCTGTCGGAGCCGGACACCCGCGCCGCCTACGACATGAGCTATCAGAGCGGGCGCACGGCGCCGATGGAGATCTTCAACCTGAAGGAATTCGCCATCGGCATCAGCGGCGAGAACCATCGCCGCATGGGAATCCTATGTCTGCTCTATAACCGCCGCCGTACCGACTCGGACAAGCCCGGCATGTCCCTGTTGGAGTTTGAGAAGGTGATGTCGTTTCCGCGGGAACACCTGATTTTCACGATCTGGTATCTACAATCGAAAGGTCTGCTCAAGCAGGGTGAGCAAAGCGATTTCTCTATCACCGCGGAGGGAGTGGATTACATTGAGCAGCATCTGCCCTCCAATCAGATCCTCTACAAGCTTCTCAAGTCGGCGGAGACGGGCTCGGCACATTCGCCCGACATGCGGGAGGAGGCGCGGGAGGACCGGAATCGATAGTCCGCACTCTGCCTGCCGTTCACAGCAGGCGGGCCAGTACCAGCAAAATCGCGGTGACGGCGATGATGACGCCGTGTGGCGTTCTCAGTGCGCCGGGATGGTGCAGGTCCACCTGCGGCTGGTTCTTATAGGGCGCGCGGAACATTGCCAGTTCCTTTACGATCTGCCCGACGTTCCACAACGTCGAGTACAGCCGTCCGTAGGTCAGCGATAGCATAACTCCCACCACGCCCCCGAGAACGGCGGTGACCATGAATAGAACGAACCAACTCATCGGACCTGCGATACTGCCGAGCGCGGCCATCAGCTTGACATCGCCGGCCCCCATGCCGCGCAGCAGATATAGCGGCAGGTAGATCAACAGGGCCAGGCCGAACCCTTCGCCGGCCGCCAACAGCCCGCGCGCGCCCTGGAGATAGATTTGCGCGCTGAAGCCGGCGAGCAGGCCGGCCACGCACAGCCAGTTCGGAATCCGCCGGAATCGCCAGTCATAGATTGCTGCGGCAATCGCCACGCTCAGCAGCAGCGCGCGCAGCAGCAACGGCAGAGGCTCGATGTGAAAAGGCATCATGGGCATTATATGCGGCCCAACGCCGTGGGCAGGGGCGGCGTCGCCTCTACCGTTATCCGCCACCGCCGCGCGCGTGGGGGATTTAGCGTTTCCTCAAAGCATCGAGGCTCAGCCGCGGCCGCGTCTTCTCAAGTCACCGGCTCCAGCACAATCTGGTCGCCGGCAAGCGTGCCCGTGGCCTCGATTGTGCCGGCGCTCAGTTCGATCACTGAATTCGCCCGCAGGCAGACTGCAATGCGCCATGGCCGCAACGAAGGACGGCAGCGGATCACGCGCAGACGCCGGTCCAGAAACAGCACGTCGATCGTGAAGCGCATGAAAAAACAATGCACGGCTTCGCAAGGTTCCAGCCAGATCGCTTCGCCCGGCGGCGCCGCGTCGATGCCGAGCCACCCTTTGCGTCGTGACTGGCTGTCATGAGCCAGGGTCACGGCGCCTGCCAGAACTGCGCCGGACCGGGCATTAACGATTTTGAACTGCTGCGCCATCTGCCATCGGACTCCCTTTGAGCAGTCTACTGCTTCGACGCGGGCGCGCGGTCTGCGATCGGCGCGCGGTCCAGGCATGCGTGCGGGAAGCTTGATAGGATGGCGGCAAGTCCATTCCGAGCGTTGGCCCGCAACCATCATCGGCCACTCCATCGGAGGGCGGCGTTTCACATGGGGAAGGGCCTTGTGGCAAAGTAGGAAGGGCCGCGGAGAACCTGGTTTCACTTCCATGCTTGAGAACATCAACCTGGACAAGAAGCTCTCCCGCGAGGAGTACAAGCGGATTCTTCCCGGCCTGCAACGACGCCTTTACGACCTGGAGAAGGCGTGTTGGGATCGCGACGCACCGACTATCGTCGTTTTCGAAGGCTGGGACGCGGCCGGCAAGGGCACCACGATCGCCACTCTGACTCAGCGGCTCGATCCGCGGGGCTTCAAACTGTACCCTACTACCGCGCCTCGTACTTACGAAATGCAGCGCCCGTGGCTGTGGCGCTTCTGGCTGAAGGCGCCCAACCGCGGCGAGATGGTGATCTTCGATCACAGTTGGTACGGCCGCGTTTTGGAAGAGCGCGTCGAGCGGATTACTCCGGAAAAGGCCTGGCGCGAGGCCTACCGCGATATCGTCGAGTTCGAGCGCATGCTGGCCGACGACGGGACGACGTTCGTGAAGTTTTTCCTGCACATCAGCCGGAAGGAGCAGAAGAAGCGTTTCCAGGCCATCGAGGCCAATCCGCTGGAAGCTTGGCGCGTGACCGCTGCGGACTGGGCGCGCCATAAGAAATACGGCCAATATCTCGAGGCCGTCGAGGAGATGCTCGAGCTGACCGAGTCCGAGTATGCTCCCTGGACCATCGTGGAGGCAACCTCCAAATCCTACGCCCGCCGCAAAGTCTTCGACACCATCATCCAGGCCCTCGAAAAACGGCTCGGTCCGAATGCGCCGCCGCGCATTGAGTTGACCGATCAGGGCGCCCGCGACGCCGAACTCCGCGCGGCCATGGATTCGCTCACCGGAGGCGGACTCTGATGCTCGACACCATCGACCTGACGCTCGCTCTCGATCGCGAATCCTACGTCCGCGAGCTCACCCGCCGGCAGGTCCAACTGCGCGAACTCGGCTATCAGGTCTATCTGCGGAAGCGTCCCGTGATTATCGTGTTCGAGGGTTGGGACGCCGCCGGCAAGGGTGGCGCTATTAAACGCATCACGGAGAAACTCGACCCTCGCGGCTACGTAGTCTATCCCATCAGCGCCCCGCAAGGCGAAGACAAAACCCGGCACTACCTTTACCGCTTCTGGCGGCGCCTGCCCGAGCGCGGTCAGATCGCGATCTTCGACCGCTCCTGGTACGGCCGCGTGCTGGTCGAGCGTGTCGAGGGCTTTGCCACCGAGGAGCAGTGGAAGAGGGCCTACAAAGAGATCAATTCCTTTGAACGGCAGGTGCGCGACTTCGGCGCGATTCTGCTCAAGTTCTGGATCCACATCTCGCACGCGGAACAACTGCGCCGGTTCGAGGAGCGCAAGGCAATCGGTTACAAGGCCTGGAAGCTCACCGAGGAAGACTGGCGGAATCGGGACAAGTGGGGCGCTTACGAGGAAGCCGTCGAGGAGATGCTGGTCCGCACCAGCACCCGCACCGCGCCCTGGTGCGTTGTCGAAGGCAACGACAAGTGCTGGGCCCGCGCCAAAGTGCTCGCCAAGCTGGTCGAAGTGCTCTGCGAAGAACTTGATTACGAGCCCGCCGATCCGCTCAGCCGCCAGGAGCGCAAGAGAAGAAAGGCCAAAGCCCGTGCGGCCGGCAAAGAACCGTCCAACCGGCTCGCGACGAAGAAAAAGGTGACAAGGCCCGCGCCCAAGCCTCGCACCGCCTGATGCCTCGCTCTGCCGGAGCGCGTTGTGCGCCTGTCTGCCTTGCGTCGAGCGTGTCAATCCCGGCTCCCGGCTCGGCGTTGCACTGGACGGCTCTCCCGTTGTAAACTGCAACCTATCGCCGTACTGCGAAGGAGAATGGAACGATGAAGGCTCCACTGATCAGCATCTCCAGATTGGAGGAGTTTCTCATTACCTGGGTCATCTGCTTTGCTGTGATCGCCATCGGTATCGCCCTTCGCGATTCAGTGAAGGGGCCAAACAAGAAAAAGACCGGGGTCTGGAGTGCCAACATACCTTCACTCGTCCTCGCCATTATCATCTTCGCGATCCGCTATATCATCCCCTGAACCCGTGGGTTCCCTCGCTGTTTCACGCCCTGCGTCCTGCTCCATTCGCCTCTCGTCGCGCTCCTCCGCCTCGTCCGTTGCCCGCCCCCTCCGCTCGCCGGTCCCCTCCGTCTTGGCATAGCATCGGGAGAAGGCTCATTCGGAAAACGCCATGTCGCAACCCGCCACTTCCCCCATCCAATCCAGCCCGGCACTCGCTTCCGTGGCGCAGAGGCTCGTCTCGCTCGATGCCTTCCGCGGCGCGACCATGGCGCTTATGGTGCTGGTCAACAACTCCGGCGACTGGAACCACACCTACGCCCCACTCCGTCATTCCTCCTGGAATGGCTGGACCATCACCGACGTCGTCTTTCCTTCGTTTCTGTGGATTGTCGGCGTGGCCATCACTCTCTCCCTCGGCGGACGCCTGGCGCGCGGAGTTGCAAAATCCCGGCTCATGCTGCAGGTCCTGCGCCGCGCCGCCATCCTGTACGCGCTCGGCGTGCTGTGCTATCTTCTGCCCGATTTCGACTTCGGCTCCATGCGCCTGCTGGGCGTCCTGCAGCGCATCGCCATCTGTTACTTGATTGCCTCGGCCATCTACCTCTATGCGCCGCGCATACGCACTCAGATTCTGTGGATCGTCTCTCTGCTGGTTGGCTACTGGCTCATCATGACCCTCATCCCGGTGCCCGGCTACGGCGCCGGGCGTCTCGACGTCGACGGCAATCTGGCTCACTACGTCGACCGCATCGTTCTTGGGGCTCACAACTACGCCTCCACGAAAACCTGGGATCCGGAGGGCATTGTGAGCACGTTGCCCGCCATTGCCACGGCCTTGTTCGGCATGCTGGCCGGGCATCTTCTGCGCCTGCCGCGCGGCCTGGACTGGAAAACCACCCGGCTGTTCTTCACTGGCAATGTCCTGATCGCGCTCGGCCTCATTTGCGATATCTGGCTGCCGATCAACAAGGCCCTCTGGACCAGCTCTTTTTCACTTTTCATGGCAGGCCTCGATTTCGTGCTGCTCGCGGCTTTCATTTATCTGGTCGACGAGCTTGGCTACAAGCGCTTCGTCCAGCCGTTCGTGATCATCGGCATGAACGCCATCACGATCTATATGCTCTCGGAGTTGCTCGCCATCGCGCTCGGCACCATCCACTGGCAGGCCGCCGCCGGCCCCATTTCATTGCAGTCCTGGCTCTTTCAACACTGTTTCGCGCCCCTCGCCTCGCCCTACAATGCCGCGCTGCTGTGGGCCCTGGCCTTCGTTCTGCTGATGTACCTGGCGGCCTACGCCATGTACCGCCGGAAATGGTTCATTCGAGTTTGACCAGTGGACACCCGCTGCCTGCGCGATGTAGATTACCGTTGGAATTGGATAACGATATGTCACAACCAACCCGCCGTTCGCTTCTCGGCGCCGCGCTGCCTCTGGCCGTCGCGGGCCTGAGTTCCACTCCTCCGGCGTCCGCTGCCGGGAAGAAGCCGTTCCGCTTGGGGCTTATCATTTCACCGGATGCAAAACCCGAGCAGGAATTCGGCAAACTGCGCGATCTCAAGCTTTCCACGTGTTTCGTCTCGACCAACCGCTATGACGCGGCCTGGGCCGCGCAGGTCAAGCAACTGCTGGAGCGTTTCGAGATCGAGCCCACCGCGGTCGAAACGCTGGGACCGGGCCAGATGGTCTGGGATTTCATGAAAGGTCCCGCGACGATCGGACTGGTTCCGCGCAACACGCGCCAGGCGCGCGTGGATGCGCTGAAACGCGGCTCCGATTTTGGCAAGCTCATCGGCGCGCCTCTGCTCCAGACCCACTGCGGCTTCATTCCTGAGGATCCCAACGACACGCTTTACCCGGAGCTGGTCGCCGCCGTGCACGACGTGGCCGCGCACTGCAAGGCCAACGGCCAGATGTTTCTGTTTGAGACGGGCCAGGAAACGCCCACCACGTTGATGCGCGCCATCGGCGATGTCGGCCTCGACAACGTGGGCGTCGGCCTCGACACCGCCAACGTGATCCTCTACGGCAAGGCCAATCCCGTCGATGCGGCCCAGATCCTCGGCAAACACGTGCGCGCCGTCCACGCCAAGGATGGCCGCTGGCCGACCGATCCGCGACGCCTCGGCGAGGAAACGCCCATCGGCAGCGGCCTGGTCGATTTCAAGAGAGTTTTCGGCATTCTGAAGCGCAACGGCTACACCGGCGCGATCACCATTGAGCGTGAAATCTCCGGCCCTAAGCAGGTGGAGGACGTCCGGCGCGGCGCCGCCTACCTGCAGAAGATCATCGACGGACTGGGAGCCTGAGCCCAGCCGGCATTGCCAGACGCCGCGAGGATCGCAAGTCCCGGTTCGGAGCCGCCAGCGGCAGCCCCGAGCCCCGCGGCGGAACCGCATCCAAACGGGACTCCATCATCGGAACTACGGCGGGTTAGTGCTCTGACCGCGTGATATCGCGTTGTCGCGGGAAACTACTCACACGAAAGCCACGCCTGGACTTTCATGTCCATGGGTGGCCCGAAGGGCCATGGCGACTCCCTTCGGTCGTGCCTTCGGAAGCTCGGCTCGGGGCTAACCCCGATTTCTCACGCAGCGAGTAGCAAAAAGCCGCCATCTGAGGCATAACTGAGTTTCCAAGCAACAGTTAGATCCTGCAGGGAGGCGGCTTTCGCTATGACAGAGTGTACCCAAGA
>Ga0182027_10002699_pt1 | contig 28543 bp, 24 predicted proteins | sample 712E1DmetaG_FD_121300 | JGI IMG/M metagenome (GOLD analysis project Ga0182027, IMG submission 121300) | Permafrost microbial communities from Stordalen Mire, Sweden - 712E1D metaG (Illumina Assembly) | ecosystem: Environmental > Terrestrial > Soil > Wetlands > Permafrost | place: Sweden...
CCGCCGCCGCCTCCGAAGCCGCCGTCATAAGGGGGATGACGTCCCCCTTGCCCGTAAGGAGCGCCGCCGCCACTTTCAAAACTACCGCCGCCCGCGCCGCCGCCCGTGAGAACGCCGATGCCATTGGTGCCGTTGCCCAGGAATCCGCCGCCGCCGCCGCCGCCGCTATATCCTCCGACAAAGGCGTTGCCGCCGCCGCCGCCGCCACCGCCAGTGCCGCCAGGGCCGTCGCCGCCGGCATCACCTCTACCGCCGCCCGCGGCGCCGTTGGTGCCGTCGGCGCCGCCCCAGCCCGTCCACACGGAGTTGCCGACACTGCCACCGCCGCCGCCTGCGATGACCAGCGGCGTGCTGCCTTCGACAACGAAGCTGCCGCCCCCACCGCCGGCGCAGTTGCGTTCGCCGCCACTGCCACCCTCGCCGCCCACCAAAAGAGTGAGGGTCGTGGACATTGAGAAGTTAAATTCGGCGCTCCGCAAATCACCAGGGCCGCCGCCCCAGAGTCCATTGCCGCCCGAAGCGCCGTAGGCAGTGATGATGTAAATGCCGGGGGGCAGAGTGATATTCGTCTTCGACCCACTGAACAGGTATATGTTGGTCTGGGCGGAACCGGCCAGCATTCCCAATTGCAAGGCGACCGCCATGGCAAGTCCGCGAAGGGCATTTTCAGATTTCATATTAAAACATCTTTTTTAAAAGATTCATTGCTGCGATTGGGCCGATTCGCCCACTCAATAGGACATACGAGATTCCGCGGAAAAAGGGGCAGATTATTTTGGGGAAAGGCTAAAGGCTGAAGGCTAAAGGCTAAAAGTCCTGAAGACCGACTTTGCCGAGCCTCGCCTGTGCCGAAAACTGGGCCTCAAGCCGCCTCAAACCTTCTTGCTCTGAATTTCGCGGTAAAGCCAGGTCTTGGCGTGGGCCCAGTATTGCTTGACCGTGCGCTCAGACAGGCCCAGAACTTCGGCGGATTCGGCGGCCGTCATGCCGACGAAGAATCGCAGCTTGACGACCTGGGCCTCGACCGGACTGCGCGCGGCCAGTTGGTCGAGGGCGTCGTTGACCGCCAGAAGGTGGTCCTCGTCGGCGGGCATGGCGATGTCCACGTTTTCAAAATCCACCCGTTGCAGGCCGCCGCCGTGACGGCGGGCGAGTTTGCGGCGGGCGTTGTCAATGAGAAAATGCCGCATGGCCTCGGCAGCGGCGGCGAAGAAATGAGCGCGATTTTCAAAGGTCGGGTTTTCGCTGCCGACCAGGCGCATCCAGACCTCATGCACCAAGGCGGTGGGCTGGAGCGTCTGGCCCGCCGCGCCCTGGGCCATTTTATACGCCGCCAGCTTGCGCAACTCCGCATAGACCAGCGGCAGCAGTTCATCGGCGGCCTTGGGGTCGCCGTGCTGGATGGACTCAAGAATGCGGGTCACGTCGCTCAATCCAAAAAATGTAGCCTGAGCTTCGGTCGCCAGACAATCCAAATCAGCCCCGGAATTTTTCACTGAGTTAGCACTTTAGCCACCGTTACCTTGGCCGGGCAGGTGGTGCTGACGGAGCCAGTGGCGTCTCCGGGTTCTTCGCGACGATTCGGAAGACGGATTGCCAGGAAAGTCACTTGGGCAACGCCGCTGCGGATGGACCTTCGATAAGGGCCTTGGCTTCATCCATAAGAATGTCGCAAGTCAACAAATCTGCAAGCAGAGTGTCCCTTATCCCCAATCGCCGGGGAGAATCCCGTCGGACAAATTCGGAAGTTCGCTTCAGCGAACTGCGTGCGTCCTCCAGTTCATTGAGGCGGTAATAAGCCATGGCCTCGAGCGCATGGGCCTCGATTTCACGGCTTGGGTTCCAGGAGTCATAGGCTGTTGGTTTATGTGCCAACGATTTCCCCGCCCACTCGACGGCGGCCCTGTAGTCTCCAAGGCGGTATTGGGCGAGTGCCTTGGTGAACTCGCATCGGGCGACCGAATTGGGTTCCTGACCACAATCCGCCAGGGCCACGTCGGCCAAATTGTCGGCGGCCCTCAAGTCCGTTGAGGAATTGGGAAGCAGGATACACGTTCGCGCGGTGCGCTCGGCCTCCTGCCAATCCTGCGTGTGCATGAATTCATCGACCATGGATTTGCTTAACTTATGATAGCCACTTAAATCTTTCTTTTTTATTAGAATGGGAGCCAGCAGATAATAATGAACATTTTCATTTGGCGCAAGCTCCACCGTCAAGGCCAGATCGCTGGCGGCTTCATTCCAGAAGTAAAAGCTTGCATTGAGGTTGGCCCGGTAGGCCGCATGCTTCAAGACGCCATTAGGATAGCTTTGTATGTAGTCAGGCGGCTGCGGCCACGAGGGTGTGGTTTGTTTCAACCCGCCACCCTCACACCACGCGATGTAATTCGTAGTCACAATGTTTATGGCTTGGCGGAAGGTTCTGTCAGCCTCCGTTCGATTTCCCCGGCGATCCAAGAAATAGCCGAGATTAAATAGGGTTTCGCCGACCTGCTCGCTTTGTTCGCCACAAGCGTGCTTCATAATGGCCACACTTTCTCTCCAACTTGCTTCGGCTCCAGCCCAGTCACCGGCCTGTTCCCGCACCATTGCGATAGTATTCAGGACCTGCGCCACTTCGGGACTCTCATTGCCAAAACGCCTCCTTCGAAGAAGCTCTACTTTGTGAAACATTCCTTCCACTGTTGCAAAATTGTCACGTGGAATATAGACTGCCAAGAAGTTCGTATTCCCGTCTTGGCTCCATGCGATGCTGTTTCCAAGTGTTTTCATCAGAAAAGACGCAATCTGCTGACTCTCTTGCGCCTCTGTTTGGGCGCTTCTTTCGGCACGAAAAGCTCGGATGGCCTGCCAACCACTGATTGCTGCGCTTATTAGCAGGATCAACACAATGCCTGCCGCTGCCAAAAAGGGGCCTTTGTTCCTACGCACCATTTTTTGGAACCGGTAGAAATTGCTTGGCGGGCACGCCACCACCGGTTCGTTCTTCAAATGACGCTCAATATCCGCCGCCAGACCATTGGCGGTTTCGTATCGGCGGGTGCGATCCTTCTCCAGCGCCTTCATAACGATCCAGTCCAGGTCGCCCCGCAGCAAATGGATCAACTTGGGCGGTTCGGCTTTCCGGTGTTTGGCGATCAACGTCAGATCAGCGCCCAGCATCGTGCTCAAGCGCGTCGAAGGACGCGCCGGTTCCTGCTCCCGGATCGTGCGGCGGATTTCGTCCAAACCCGCTTGCAGCAGCTCTTTGGCGTCAAAAGGCGTCTGGCTGGTCAATAATTCGTACAGCAGCACCCCCAGACTGTAGATGTCGCTGCGCGTGTCGACGTCCAGGCTGGTCATCTCCGCTTGCTCGGGACTCATGTAAGCGGGCGTGCCGAGGAATTGTTCGAAAGCCGTGAAGAGGGTGTGGTCGGTCAGGCGTCCCTGAGTGGCTTTAGCGATACCAAAATCAATCACTTTGGGCACAGCCACACCGTCGTTCAACGTAACCAGGATGTTCGATGGCTTGATGTCCCGATGGATGATGCCTTTCTGGTGTGCATGTTGGACGGCTTGGCAAACCAAAACGAAAAGCTCCAGGCGCGCCTCAGTGCTGAGGTTGTTCTGATCGCAGTAATCGGTAATCTTAATGCCGCGCACCAATTCCATAACGAAGAAAGGCCGGCCATTTTCCGTCGCGCCCGCGTCCAGGACCTTCGCGATATTGGGATGCTCCATCAGGGCCAGCGCTTGCCGCTCCGCTTCGAACCGGGCGATGACGCTCTTGGTGTCCATGCCCAGTTTGATGACCTTGAGGGCGACCCGGCGGCGAACCGGCTCCTCCTGCTCGGCCATGTAAACGACACCGCAACCGCCTTCGCCGATCTGTTGCAGCAGTTTGTAGCGGCCAATGCGGTCGCCGGGTTTCTCGCTGGGAATGCCAGGAAGGCGATTCGTGGCGTTGGGGCCAGGCATCGCCTCTTCAGCGGAAGTAGGCCGTGCAAGCGGCACCAGTTTATCGAAGAAGTTGCCGGCATCGTCGTGAACCCGGAGCAAGGCTTCGACCTGTCGGCGCAGGGCGGCGTTGCCAGCGCAGGCTTGGTCCAAGTACGCGTCGCGTTGATCGGCGGGCATTTCCAACGCTGCGGCAAAAACCGCAACTTCGGGATTAGGCGGTTCATTCATGGTAATTTGATCTTTCACAAGTTAATACGAGAAATCGAAATCAAAAGGGCGAACAATTTGGAAATGATTCTGCTGGCGCCGGAAAACCTCGGGTTTAAGGCGATAATTGGGCGCAGTAGAAACGGTGGACGTTGGTGGTGGACTGCGGATCGGAGAAATAGAGCGGGCCGCTGCCGAGCAGATTGGTTTGCAGCGGAATCCAGGTTTGCAGCTCCGTGCTGGCCTGAATGACGACGTTGGAGCCGGATGGGCCGGTCACGTTGATACCAAACACGCCGTTGGTGAAGCCAAACGCCGCGTTCGGGGTGATGGCAAGGGGTGGTCATGGCATTTGAAGGCGGTAGTAGCGGGCGGAGTAATTCGTCCACTGCGGATCGCTGAAATAGGAGGTGCCGCCGGTCAGGGTGTTGGTGCTCACCGGAATCCAGACCGGATTGGCCAGATTCGTGGCGGCTTCCACCACGACGGAAACGTTCGTTGCCCAGGAGATGGTGAAACCAAACCCGCCCGGTTGCACGCCGAAGCTGGGGCTGCGGTTAAGGATTTGCGGGTTCGGAAGGAACCATGGCGCGGTCGGCAGACCGTCAAACATCGCGCCCCAGCCCGTGGTGCCCGGCAAGTAATAGACCATCGCGAGGTTGCCGTAGAAAACAGTTGAATCATTGGTTGGGAGCGGAGCGTTGCCCGTGAAATAGACGCTGGTCAGGCTGGTCCAGCCGGCAAACGCATAAGTCCCGATGCTGGTGACGCTGCCGGGAATCGTCACGCTGGTCAGGTTGTCACCCGCGAACGCAGACGCCCCGATGCTGGTGACGCTGCCGGGAATCGTCAAGCTGGTCAGGCTGTTGCACTCAAAGAACGCATAATCTCCGATGGTGGTGACGCTGCCGGGAATCGTGGCGCTCTTCAGGCTGTAGCAGTCATAGAACGTGCCATAACCGATGCTGGTGACGCTGCCGGGAATCGTCACGCTGGTCAGGCTGTCGTCTTCCCTGAACGTCTCCTCACCGGTGTTGGTGACGCCATTGTCAATTGTGGCATTGGTCAGGCTGTAGCAGTCGTTAAACACACCAAACCCGATGCTGGTGACGCTGCCGGGAATCGTCACGCTGGTCAGGCCGGAGTACGTGAACGCATACGTCCCGATGCTGGTGACGCTGTTGGGAATCGTCACGCTGGTCAGGCGGTCGTCTTCATAGAACACCTCGTCACCGATGTTGGTGACGCCATTGTCAATTGTGGCGTTGGTGAGGCTGGCGCACCCAGAGAACGCATCATCCCCGATGCTGGTGACGCTGCCGGGAATCGTCACGCTGGTCAGGCCGGTGTACGCGAACGCATACTCCCCGATGCTGGTGACGCTGCCGGGAATCGTCACGCTGGTCAGGCGGGTGCAACCCTCGAACGCATTCTCTCCGATCCTGGTGAGACCGTTGGCCAGCGTGACGTTGGTCAGGCCGCCGCAGTCATAGAAGGCATAATCCCCGATGCTGGAGACGCTGTTGGGGATGGTCAAGCTGGTCAGGCTGGTGCAGTAGTAAAACGCATTAGTCCCGATGTTGGTGACACTGCCGGGGATGGTCACGTTCGTCAGGCTCCAGCAGTAGTAAAACGCATCATCCCCGATGCTGGTGACGCTGTTGGGGATGGTGTAACTTCCGCGCAGACCGCCGGGGAATTCGAGCAGGGTCGCTTGTGCCTTGTCGAACAAGACTCCGTTCGTACTGCTGTAAGCCGGGTTGGCCGCATCCACGTTGATGCTCGTCAGGTGTAAGCAGTAGTAAAACGCATCTTCCCCGATGCTGGTGACGCTGTTGGGGATGGCCACGCTCGTCAGGCTGGTGCAACCCTCGAACGCATAATCCGCGATGCTGGTGACGCCGCTACCAATCGTTAGGTTGGTCAGGCGGGTGCAACCCTCGAACACATCCTCTCCGATGCTGGTGACGCCGCTACCAATCGTTACGTTGATCAGGCTGGTGCAACCCTTGAACGCATTAGCTCCGATGTTGGTGACGCTGTCGGGAATCGTCACGCTGGTCAGGGGGTCGCCATCTGAAACATAATCGTCATATTCGTCATATCCAGAGAAGGCGTAGGCACCGATGCTGGTGAGACCGTTGGCCAGCGTGACGTTGGTCAGGCCGAAGCAGTCATAGAACGCGTACTCCCCGATGCTGGCAACGCTGTTGGGGATGGTCACGCTGGTTAGGTTGGTGCAGTAGTAAAACGCATTAGTCCCGATGTTGGTGACGCTGTTGGGGATGGTGACGTTGGTCAGGCTGGTGCAGTTATAGAACGTATAGTCCCCGATGCTGGTGACGCTGTTGGGGATGGCCACGCTCGTCAGGCGGGTGCAACCGTCGAACGCATTCTCTCCGATGTTGGTGACGCTGTTGGGAATCATGACGCTGTTCAAGGGGTCGCCAGCTGAAACATCATAGCGGTCATATCCAGAGAAGGCGTAGGCACCGATGCTGGTGAGACCGTTGGCCAGCGTGACGTTGGTCAGGCCGAAGCAACACTCGAACGCACCATCCCCGATGCTGGTGACGCTGCTGGGGAGGGTCACGCTCGTCAGGCTGTAGCAGTCGAAAAACGCCGTAACTCCGATGCTGGTGACGCCGTTGGGGATGGTCACGTTGGTCAGGCTGAAGCAAAACCCGAACGCATACGTCCCGATGCTGGTGACGCTGTTGGGGAGGGTCACGCTCGTGAGGCTGGCGCAGTTGTAAAACGCGGAATTCCCGATGCTGGTGACGGGAGCACCGTCATAGAGGTTAGTAATGACGACATTGCCACTGGCGTTCGGACTGCTTGCCACATAAGCGGTATTACCGGACACCGCGTAGTTGACTTGCGCCTGAACCAGTGCGGGCAGCGCCAACACAGACAGTGCGATGAACAGATTTTGAATTTTGGTTTTCATAATGGATTCCTTGGGTTCAGTTTGTTGGGTAAAAATGTGGTCGGTTGTCGCATAACTGTCAGGGCGAGCGCACGCGGTAGAAGCGCCCCGTGTTGGTGGCCGCCTGCGGGTCGGTGAATTGATACTGGCCCGGCGCGACTTGCTGGACCTCGCCCAGCACCGTCCAGTTGGTCAACGCCAACGACACATTGGTGGCCGTCAGCACGGTGAAATCGGCGGCGGGCGCGTTGGTAAATGTGAATTGCAAGCCGTTCCCTCCGCCTGCGGGCACGGTGATGTTTTCCAGCACCGGCGGGTTGGCTGCGGGCGACTGCAACTCCACCGCGCCGAGATCAATCAGCCCGTTTTGCGTTCGTGAATAACCGCGTTGGTCGGTGGTGAAGGTGTTGGCGGCCACGCTGCCCGCGCCAATGGCGGGCGAACCGGGCAAGGGCGGCATCGTCTGTGTCGGCCCGCCGTAATTGCCTAGTGGAGCGAGGTCGGGTGCGTTGGTGAGGGGAGTGGGAGGGGTATAGATGTTGTAGGTGTAAACCGACTGGACGAGGTTCGAGCCGCCATAGGTTATGGCAGTGAAATCCCCGTCTATATCCACGCCGCTATTTCCAGCGACAATGGTATTGGTCATCGCCAATGTGCCCGCCTGGTAGTAGGATATGCCGCCGTAATTATTTCCCGACAGAGTGCATTGATTCAGCGCCAGCGTGCCATCCCTGCGGTTGAATATGCCGCCGCCGTCGTAATACGCACTATTTCCAGTCAGGGTGCATTGATTCAGCGTCAATGTGCCCTCAAGTAAGTTGTATATGCCGCCGCCGCAGCCCGACAGGATGTCCGTCGCACTATTTCCAGACAGGGTGCATTGGTTCAACGTCAATATGCCCTCAAAGTAGTTGTATATGCCGCCGCCGGAACTCGCACTATTTCCCGACAGAGTGCATTGATTGAGCGTTGTTGCTGTGCCCTCATATTTATGGTTGTTAATGCCGCCGCCGTAGCCCGCCGCGCTATTTCCGGACAGGGTGCATTGATTCAGCGTCAGCAGGTAAAGGTTGAAAATGCCGCCGCCGCCACTCGCACTATTTCCCGACAGGGTGCATTGATTCAGCGTCAGCGTGCCATTGTTGAAAATGCCACCGCCTGCATAAAACGCACTATTTCCGGACAGGGTGCAGTTGGTCAGCGTTAGCGTGCCATAGTTGTCAATGCCCCCGCCGCCGACGTAGATGGTGGCGGAGTTGGTGGCGGTATAACCATTGGTGATGGTGAGCGAGTTCATAACAACAATGGCGGTGGAGGCCACATTGAAGACTGTGACGGCACCATTGCCATTGATTTGAAGGCCGCCGGGCAGCGCCGAGGCGTCAATGGTGAGGTTCGTGTTGACCGTCAGCGTGTTGGCCAGCGTGATGGTCGCGCCGGACAGGCTCGGGTCAAACGTGATGACCGCGCCGCTGGCGGCATTGGTGATGGCCGACCGCAGTGTGCCGGGGCCGCTGTCGGCGCTGTTGGTGACCACCTGCGCCGAGGCCGTGGCCCCACCGGCCAAAACCAGCATGAGCAGGGCCGGGATTCCCAATTGCAAGACGACCGCCATGGCAAGTCCGCGAAGGGCATTTTCAGATTTCATATTAAAACATCTTTTTTAAAAGATTCATTGCTGCGACTGGGCCGATTCACCCATTCAAAAGGACATACGAGATTCCGCGGAAAAAGGGGCAGACTATTTTGGGGAAAGGCGAGATTAGCGGCTCGCGGCGCTCGCCCCTCCCGAATTTTAGAATCCACCTGAAATAACTGCTTCAGCTCAATCCAAAAGGCGCCTTTTCAACCGGAGCTACTTTTGCGGAGATTTCTCCGGCAACTCGAATCCTTCGCGTTTCGCAAGGTCAGCCCAGCCATTCGGGAAAATGGGCCGGAAAGTTTCCGGCAAATCAAACTCCGGATAGTAACCCGAACGAACAGCTTTTCCGGGCGTATATCCTTCGGCTTTTAGTCGCTGCTCGTTCCCGACCAACTCATGCCTTATGAAAAGGATCGCCCCTTGCCGAACGCCGAAATTGTCATCCATCCAACTCCTGACGGAAGACCCCATTAAATTCGCCCGCTCCTCGCCAAGCGCGGAGAGAATACCGGCGGTCATGTTGGTGCTGATGCTCCGGTTCATCGCTGGATTGCCCGGCAGGAAGTATTGCGCGAGATCGCCAACTTTCGGTTCTCTTCGCTCCACATTGGCCAACGCCCAATCGTTGTAAGCCGCCTGGGCCCGCTGGATTGCCGCTTCGACTTGGCCGCGTTCTGCGGGGGTCATGGCGAGGGTGGCAGCGGCAACCTCGGACAACTTGCCGTTGTCGAGCATCCAACCATCGGCGATGTCGCGCACGGTCTGCTTGGTGACCACGATGAAATCTGCCGATGACTGCCAGTTGAATCCGAGCTCCTCGAGGACACGCTCTCTGAGTTCCGGCGGCAGCTTGTCTGCGCGATTGGTCTGGAGCATGGCCCAGAGCGGGTTCTCCGTCACGGGCAGAGATGGCGCCAAACTTGCCTTCAACCCGCGCGTGCGCACAGCCAGGTCGGCCTGCCCAAGTTTTAAGTCGGCAAGTTGCTGGGTTTGAACCAGCCACGATTCATGATTGGCATTCGATTCGTGGGCCAGTTGGGTGGTTAAAGTGCGGGCGGCGAGAAACCCACCGGTGCCCGCCCCCAGAATGGCCAAGGCCAGGAGGATTTTGTTCATGGGTTCTCCTTTTGGCCCAACCGGGCCGCCGCCTGGGCTTGAAGCCAGGCCGAAGCACGTTTGCGAAACGGTTCCGGGGCAACAACCGCAACGGGATTTTCGGCGGCCTTTGTTTGGTCGGTATCGCTGCCGGGAAGAAATGCGGACAAGGCTGCAGTTCCATTCATGTAACCCACGACGTTCTGGCTATACACAGGCCCGCGTCCGGGGTTCGCAGCATTCGGGCTTGCGGCCCCGGGTATGGTGCCAGTATAATTCCAACTCGCCCGCAGGATCCCTTGCTCGTCGTTTTCCACTCTGACTTGAAGGCTTCCTGTAGCTGCCGGAATGAGTGCGGGGTTCCAAACGTCACAGTTGTTGCTCGTGAATCGCACGGGCAATACCAGCCAGCGTTCCTCTCCGAGAATGCCGCGGATATCCGCCAGCAATTGCGCGAAACGCTGTTCCGATTCTGCTCCTACTTTGCCGGACGGCTGATCGGCGAAAATCTTGGAGGCAATCACCTGACCGCCCAGGGGATTGTCCCTCTCGTAAGCCTCAGCCTTGTCGCCGTATTGAGCCTCCGCCACAGGCCGCAAGGTTTCTTCCAGCGCTTGACGCTGCGCCGGAGTCAGACCCAGCAGCTCCCGCTCATACGGATTGACGACTCCCGGAGGCGAAAACGGCGTGGGCTTAGCCAGTTGGTTCAGTTCCGGCAGGACTGACTTGGGGATGCGCGCGAAGGCGGAATCGTCCGACCAGCGGTAGTCCGCCGCCATGAGCTGGCTGCGAGTATTCCGCTTCCAGACATCGAACGCCCGCGCAGACTCGGCCGCCCGATCGGCCTCTTGCTTTTGCTGCGCAGCGGCTGGCTGCAGCCTGGCGAACGTCGCCTGCATCCGTTCCAGATCGGACTGCGTGGCGGCAGCCTCATTCTGTGTGGCGAGCAGTTGGGTCTGAATCTGCTTGGCTTCTTCGCCGGCGGCGTGGCGCTGGTTTAACTGCCACGCCACCGGCACGGCAGTCAGCGCGACGCACAGGGCCGCGGTTTGCACCCGGGTCAAGCTGGCCAGCCGCGCCAGCCAAGCGCCCAACCCGACGAGGGCGGGCGGCGCGCCTTTCAATGCCGCACCCACGACCGTGCTGACCAGGCCCGCCGAAGCGGAAGAGGCGGTGTGTTGCAAGGCGGCGGCAGTCGCCGCCACGGTGGCGGTCTTGAAGCCGCGCCGCTTGTAGAATTCCGCGAGTTTCTCCAGCGCGCCCTGCACACGCTTTTGCGCCGTGTCTTCGCTGACGCCAAACGCCGCGCCGACCTGGCGCAAGGAATGACTTTCATAGAAGCGCAACAACAGCGCGGTGCGGTCTTTTTCGCGGAGGGAAAGGAGCGCGTCGTCCAGCATCGGCACCAGCGCGTTGAACGCGGGTTGGTCGTCGGGAGTCTTCATGGTCGTGCCCAGTTCGGCGGCGGTTTGTTCGCGGCGTCGCCGCCGCAGTTCCCCCCGCAGCCAGGATTTGGATTCGAGCAGCGCCGTCTTGTAAAGCCAGGCAGGGAGGGAATCATCCGGCGCAAATTGCCAGGCCTTGCGCGCCAGCGCGGAAAACACATTTTGCGCGATTTCCTCCGCACCGCCGGCGTCACCGGCTTTTCGCAAGGAGGTCGCGTAAACCAAGTCCAGATGCCGTCGCACCAGCGCGGTGAACGCTGCTTGGCGTCCATCGCGCGCGAACTCCCGCAATAATCCGAAATCAGATTGCCGCTCGTTCATCTTCAACTATAGGCTGCCGCTCAACCGCGAAATCCGAAATCGACTTTCATCTATTTTTGGCCGCTTGCAAGTGACGCACAACGCCTAACCCGCGACCATGGGCGGCTGAGAAGAAGTTGAGGGCCGTTGCCAATGGTCACGCTGGCCAGGCTGGAGCAATCTGCAAACGCCACGGTGTGGAACCCTACACCTATCTCAAAGACGTACTGGAGCGCCTGCCCAACACGACCAACCAGGAAGTCGGCCAACTGACGCCGCTCAACTGGAAGAAGGCCCGTCAACAACAAGCAAGGCTGGCCGCTTGAAATAACCGCCGCCGCCCGCTATCCCCTCATCTTGTCGCGCACATCGCCGTGTCAAGGGGGAATCCGCTTTACCGCTTACGATTTGGGCGGCGGCTTGTCACTCATGCGCGGGCCTCCATGCTGCCGGAAGCGGCGGGCACGCGCAACCCGCCCGACAGCAGCTCTGGCAGCAGCGCGTCGCGCAGCCCGGCGAGGGTGCGGGATTCGTGGCGATGGAGGCCGAGGCAGACGTGCTTGTATTCCGAGGCGTCCATGTGCCCGCGCAGCTTGTCGGCAGCCGCCCAAAGCTGAGCCTCGGAGTCGAGCCTGCCGCCTGAATTGCCGGAGTATTTAACGTTGCCGGTGTTCGCCATGCCCGCGGTTATATTGCACAAGAGGTTTTGAGACAAGCAAAAGGCGAGAATGGTCTTTGGTTGTCTGGGCGCGTCAATGGGGTCACCTCGGAAGCGCGTAAATGTGCGCCCGAAAATGTAGAATACGTGATTCCGAGGACTGAGCCGAATGGCGCTTCTGCGTCCGCCAGGGCCAAACTCTCCAGCGACTGGAGGGACATCAGGGACGACAACGGGCAAGGCAATTTAGTCTTTGAAGTTATTTTGGCTCTTGCCGGGATCGCACGGCCAGCCGGGCGCGGGTCATGCGCTCGCGCAGGCCGCCTTCCCGCAGAAAATCCTGTTCCAACCTCTTAAGCTGCTGGTCGAGCAAATAGTTGGTCACTTTGATCAAACCCACAATCACATTGGCACAAATGGCGGGGTCGGGGTGTTCGATGCCTTTCTTGAAGGTGTCGTGATAAGAAAGGAGTTGTTGGTAGCCGCCGTGAGGCGGGATGAAGCCTTCATTCTCTGCCGGAGAAAGGGACGGAAGGGACTTCAAGGACGGCGAGGGACTGCGGTGTCCCTTGTCGGTCGTTTTTGTCTCTTTGGTCACTCGGTCAAGCATGGCTCAGGGATTTTAAGTTTTGGCGGATGGCTTTCTCCAGCTTTTTCGCGTATTTCGCGTATTTCGCGGTTCAAAGAATCTCTTTGGCGGGGATTTGGGTGGAACTCGAAAGCTTGACGGAGCCGGTTTGGGAAGGCATAACTTGGAAAAAGCCATAAGGACTATTATGAAATCTCGAAATTTGGTTCTCTCCACTCTCGTGTGCTCGCTGGCTCTTTGGGGCGGCTTGGCACAGGGCGATGCGGCCTCCAGCGACGCCGCTTCGGACATCCCGCACCTGCGCAAGCAGGGCACGGCCACGCAACTGATCGTGGATGGCAAGCCGTTCCTGGCGTTGGCGAGAGAATTGAGCAACAATGGCGCCACCAGCCGCGAGTACATGAAGCCCATCTGGTCCAAGATCGTCGCGGCCAAGATCAACACCGTCCTGGCCGGCGTTTCCTGGGCGCAGGTCGAACCCCAGGAAGGGAAGTTCGACTTCAGCGTGGTGGACGGCATCATCCGGGATGCGCGGAGCCACAACCTGCATCTGGTGCTGTTGTGGTTTGCGAGCTACAAGAATGGTTCGTCCAGCTACCCGCCCGACTGGCTGAAGAAGGATTACGAGCGGTTCCCGCGCGGCCAGGTCGCCGGGGGCAGGAGCATCGAACTGCTCAGCCCCTTCAGCGAGGCGAACCGGGACGCCGATGCGCGGGCCTTCGCGGCCCTGATGCGGAATGTCAAGGAGGTGGATGGCCGGCAGCACACGGTCATCGCGATCCAGGTGGAAAACGAAGTGGGGATGCCGAGGGATTCGCGCGACCGGTCGCCCGTGGCCAATCAGGCTTACGCGGGGCCGGCGCCGAAGGAGCTAATGGACTACCTTCAGCAGCACAAGGACACTTTGATCCCGGGGTTTCGCCAGGTGTGGGAGGCGGCCGGTTTCAAGACCGCCGGGACTTGGGAAGAGGTGTTTGGCCGGGGCACGCCGACGGATGAAATTTTCATGGGCTGGCACTTTGCGCGCTACGTCGGCCGGGTGGCCGAGGCGGGCAAAGCCGAATACCCGCTGCCGATGTACCTGAACGCATATACGTACGGATTTACGAAGCCAAACCAATCCGCGCGCGCCAGTGGCAGCCCGATGCCCGAGCTGATGGATGTCTGGAGAGCCGGAGCGCCGCGAATTGACATATTCGGGCCGGACAATTCCACCGACTTCGTGACGCAGTGCGCGGAATATACCCAATCCGGGAACCCGCTGTTTATACCCGAGGAGTCCCCCGGGGCGGAAGGCGCAGTCAGAGTGCTCTACGCCTTCGGACGCCATAATGCGATCTGTTACTCGCCGATGAGCGGGGGAGCGGACAGGTTGGTCACGCCCGACAACGATTTGATGGGCAGCTACGAGATGCTCTCGCAATTGGCACCCCTGATTGTGGAGCAGCAGGGCAAAGGCACCATGTCCGCCGTCCTGCTGAACCCGAACGATCCGCCGCAGAAGGTCCGGGTGGGGAATTACACGCTGGAGGTCAGGTATTCGGGGCCTCGAAGGGCCGGGCCTGGGGCAGGGTCAGCAGAACCCCCGCGCCGCGCCGGGGCCATTTTCATTGCGACGGGGCCGGATGAGTACTTCACGGCCGGCTATGGCGTCAGCGTGACTTTTACTCCGAACACCCCCGGGCCTTCGCTCGCCGGGCTGGCCACCGTGGAAGAAGGCTATTTTGAGAACGGCCGCTGGGTTGCCTGGCGCAAGCTGGCCGGGGACGACACCATCGAGGGGGATTGCCTGCAACTGCGCTGGCCGCTGGGGAGCGCGATGCCCCTTTGGCAACAACGCACGAGCAAGGAGATCATCCAGCATTTCACCTTGTACCGCTACCCCTGAGCACATTATGAAACGTCGAATCTTGTTTTGCAACACCGTCATTTCTCTCGCTTTGGTGGCGAGTCAGGGCACAAGCCGATCCGCCTCAACCGATTCCGCGTCGGACATTCCGCACTTGCGCAAGCAGGGGACGGCCACCCAACTGATCGTGGACGGCAAGCCGTTCCTGGCGCTGGCGGGAGAGTTGCTCAACAGCAGCGCCACCAGCGTCGAGTACATGAAGGCGGTATGGCCCAAGCTGGCCGAGGCCAAACTCAACACCGTTCTGGCGGGCGTTTCCTGGAACCAGATCGAACCCCAGGAAGGAAAGTTTGACTTCCGCGTGCTGGACGGCGTGATCGAAGGGGCGCGCGCTCACAACCTGCGTCTGGTGCTGCTCTGGTTCGGCACCTGGAAGAACGGCCTGTCCAGTTACCCGCCCGACTGGGTGAAGAAGGATTTCGAACGTTTCCCGCGCGCGCAGATGGTAGGGGACAACACCCCCTGGCCCGTGTTCGGGGGGCCGCGCAGCCAGGTCACGGGAACCAGGAGCGTCGAGATTTTCAGTCCGCTCGGCGAGGCGACGCGGGACGCCGATGCGCGCGCCTTCGCGGCCCTGATGCGGCATATCAAGGCGGTGGACGGCCGGCGGCACACGGTCCTGATGATCCAGGTCGAGAACGAGGTGGGGATGCAGGGGGACACCCGCGACCGCTCGCCCGCGGCCAACAAGGCTTTCGAGGGGCCGGTTCCCAAGGAGTTGATGGACTACCTTCAACCGCGCAAGGACACCCTGATTCCTGAGCTTCGCCAAGTGTGGGAGGCGGCCGGTTTTAAGACATCCGGGACTTGGGCAGAGGTGTTCGGCAAGGGCCGGCCGACGGAGGAGATTTTCATGGCATGGAGTTTTGCGCGCTACATCGGCCGGGTGATCGAGGCGGGCAAGGCCGAATACCCGTTGCCCATGTTCGTGAACAGCCCGCAGCAGGGATTTGGAAAGGCCCCCGCGCCCCTTCGCGGAAGCGGACAGAGCGGCGGCCCCATGCCCGATGCCATGGACGTCTGGAGAGCCGGGGCTCCGCAGATAGATTTTATTTCGCCCGACGTGTACAGTCCCGACTTTGCCGGATTCTGCGCCAAAGCCACCCGGTCCGGGAACCCGCTGTTCATCCCCGAGACAGGGGGCGGGTTGAAAAGCACGGCGGCCCGAGCGCTCTACGTTTTCGGGCGCCACGACGCCATCGGCTTCTCGCCGTTTGCCATTGACCGGTGGACGGGTGGCGGTCCCGACGTGGTTCCCGCCTCGGATCTGCCCGGCATGTACGGTTTCATCTCACGACTGGCGCCCCTGATTCTGGAACACCAGGGCAAAGGCACGATGACCGCCGTGTTGCTAGGCCCCGAGGACAAGCCGCAAAAGATCCAACTGGGCAATTACACGCTGGAGGCCGCGTTCCTGTTTCCCCATTCCTTGCCCGCGGTGAGGCCGGCGACGGAGACGTGGCCCACTGCGTCGGTGATTATCTTTGCCACGGGGCCTGACGAGTACATCATGGCCGGGAGCGCGGTGAGCGTCCTGTTCACTCCAAACACGCCAGGGCCGCCGCTTGCCGGAATCGGCACCGTGGAAGAAGGCAATTTTGTGAACGGCCGCTGGGTTCCCGGCCGCCAACTCGCGGGGGACGATACCGCGCAAGGAGACTTTCTGGCTGCCTGGGGCGATTGGAAGAGCGGCGGCTGGTCGGGCGACACCACCGGGCGCGGGAACAACATGCTGATGCGGGATCTGACGATCCAACGCGTGACGCTGTACCGATACCGTTGAGCGCATTATGAAACGTCGAATCTTGTTTAGTTGCACTCTGGCATGTTCTCTCGCCTTGGTGGCGAGTCCGGGCACAAGCCGATCCGCCTCAACCGATTCCGCTTCGGACATCCCTCACTTGCGCAAGCAGGGGACGGCCACCCAACTGATCGTGGACGGCAAGCCGTTCCTGGCGCTGGCGGGAGAACTGGGCAACAACACCGCCACCAGCCTCGAATACATGGAGCATGTCTGGCCCAAGCTCATCGAGACTCATCTCAACAGCGCCCTGGCCGCCGTTTCGTGGGCGCAGATCGAACCGGAGGAAGGGAAGTTCGACTTCAGCGTGCTGGACGGCGTGATCCAGGGAGCGCGGGTTCACAACATGCATCTGGTGCTTCTCTGGTTCGGAAGCTGGAAGAACGGCATGTCCTCCTACCCGCCGGATTGGGTGAAGAGCCAATTCGAGCGGTTCCCGCGCGCCCAGGCCGCAGCAGGGAGGAGCATCGAACAACTCAGCTCCTTCAGCGAGGCGAATCGCGACGCCGATGCGCGCGCCTTTGCGGCCCTGATGCGGCATGTCAAGGAAGTGGATGGCCGCCAGCACACGGTGATCATGATCCAGGTGGAGAACGAGATCAACGGCCTCGACCAGTCCGCCTTGGCCACCAAGGCTCATGAGGACCTGGCGCCCAAGGAGTTGATGGACTACCTTCAGCAGCACAAGGACGCGCTGACACCGGAACTTCGCCAGGTGTGGGAGGCGGCCGGCTTCAAGACCTCCGGGACTTGGGAAGAAGTGTTCGGCAAGGGCGGCGGAGCGGACGAGATCTTCGTCGCCTGGCACTATGCGAGCTATACAGGCCGGGTGGCGGCGGCAGGCAAGGCCGAGTACCCGATCCCGATGTACGTCAACACATGGGGGGAAGGATTTCCGAGGGCGGGCCAGCGCGCCAACGGCGCTCCCAAGCCCAGCGTGATAGATGTCTGGAGGGCCGGGGCGCCGAAAATTGACATGCTCTCGCCCGATATTTACGGCGCCGACTACGCGGGGATGTGCGCACAGTACACCCGTTCCGGGAATCCGCTGTTCATCCCCGAGACGCGGGGATTGCCGCCAAACAATCTGGCAACCCGGGTGCTCTACGCCTTCGGACGCCATGATGCGATCGGTTTCTCGCCCATGGGAATCGAAAGGCCGGCGATTCCCGATATCGAGCTGACGACCGCCTACGACGTGATCCAGCAATTGGCGCCGCTGATTTTGGAACATCAAGGCAACGGCACCATGTCCGCCGTTCTGCTGGGCGCCAACGACGCGCCGCAGAAAGTCCAGGTGGGGGATTACTCGCTGGAGTGTTCGTTCATGAAGCCCGGCGCTTTGCCAGGCTCGCCGCAACCGCAGCCGCCCTTTCCCAACTCCGCGGCCATATTCATTGCGACGGGGCCGGACGAATTCTATGCCGCGGGCAATGGCGTGAAGGCCGTCTTCACTCCCGCCACGCCGGGACTTCCACAAGCCGGATTGGCCACCGTGGAAGAAGGAGTTTTTGTGGACGGCCGCTGGGTTGCCGGGCGCCGGCTGGCCGGCGACGACACCGCCACGCCCGCCCTGGTGCTGCCGCGCCTCCGCATCATGCCGGACCAACCCGCGCTGGCCGGGCCGAGTTTCAAGGGCATCCTGCGCTTGACGCTGTACCGCTACCGCTGAGCGCGGATCAGGGTCAGACCGGTTCTTCGGTTTCGAGAAAGCCGGTCAATTGGCGGATGCGCGTGGGATGGCGCATCTTGCGCAGGGCTTTGGCTTCAATTTGGCGGATGCGCTCGCGAGTGACCCTGAATTGCCGGCCCACTTCCTCCAGCGTGCGCGAATCGCCGTCCCTCAGCCCGAAACGCAACTCCAAAACCATCCGCTCCCGTTCCGTCAAGCTGGCCAGCACGTCGCCCAGTTTGTCTTTGAGCAGGCTGTAGCTGGTCATTTCTGACGGGTTGTCAGCGCCCTTGTCTTCGATGAAATCGCCGATGTGGGTGTCCTCGCTCTCGCCGACGGGGGCTTGCAGGGAAATGGGCTGTTGGGCCATGCGGAGGACGGCGCGGACGCGGTCCACCGGGATTTGCATTTCGTCGGCCAGTTCGTCCGGCGACGGCTCGCGGCCGAAATCCTGGATCAACTGCTTCTGCACCCGCATGACCTTGTTGATGGTATCAATCATGTGGACCGGGATGCGGATGGTGCGGGCCTGGTCGGCGATGGACCGGGTGATGGCCTGGCGGATCCACCAGGTGGCGTAGGTGGAGAATTTGTAGCCGCGGCGGTACTCGAATTTTTCCACCGCTTTCATCAAGCCCATGTTTCCCTCCTGGATGAGGTCCAGGAAGGAGAGGCCGCGGTTGGTGTATTTCTTGGCGATGGAGATGACCAGGCGCAGGTTGGCCTCCACCATTTCGGTTTTCGCCTGGATGGCTTTGAGGGTGAAGTACTGGAGTTGCTCGTAGGCCTTGAGGTATTCCCGGCAGGGCATCCGCACAAATTCCTCCAGGGCCTTGATCTTGCGCTCTTCGGACTGCACGATCTGCTGGTGGGTGAGGGAATCCTTGTCCTGCGCGAAATCGGTGATGATGCGCAGGCTGGCCTGGAATTTGTCGTGGATATTGTCCGCCACCAGCGCCATTTCTTCGATGACTTTTTGTTTGTAGAAGAACCGGTTGAAAGCGCGCTGGAGTTTGCCGTCCAGCTTCTTGAACAGCCGCGCCGGCTTGTTCGTGCTGGATTTGGGTTTCTCCGAGTTTTGCCAGGCGGCGTAGGTGTCGTCCACCGTCTGGTCCAACTGGCGGACGTGGCGGAGGAGTTTGCGCAAATCCCGCAGGTGATTTTCCCGCCCTTCGATCTTCTTGTCCACGATCACGCGATCAAATCGCTCCTTGGGGGGATCGGAAATGAGTTTTTCCGCCAGGGCGATGTGCTCCTTGCCGGCGAATCCGAAACTATAAACGATGAGTTTGACTTGGTTTTCCGCCTCTTCGATCCGTTTGGAAATCTCGACCTCCTGCTCGCGGGTCAAAAGGGGCACCTGGCCCATCTGCTTGAGATACATCCTCACCGGGTCGTCCAAAATGTCCAGCCGCACCTTTTCCTCCTCCTCGTCCGGCTCCGGTTGCTTGATGCGGTCCACTTCCGCCTGGTCCACGATTTCCACATCCAGATTGCGCAATTTGCAGTAGAGGTTGTCGAGGTCTTCGGTGGAAACGACGACATCGGGCAGGGCGTCGTTGATGTCGTTGTAAGTCAGGTAGCCCTGCTCGCGGGCCAGACGAACCAGTTCCTTCACCTTCTCAGAAAGCTCCAAGCCGGCGGCCGGGCCGTTGGCGCGCGGATCGGCGCCCGCCGGAGCCGCCGCGGATGGGGCGGCGGCATGGGATTGGGCTGAACTGGAATTGGACATGTTGGCGGCGGTGACAGGAGATTGGCCGGGCCGGGCTGACGCGCCGTTGCGGGCGGGCGTCCTGACCAAAAGTTCAGCCCGGTTTGCGGCGGACTTCGCCTCTGGTTTCGCCCTGTTTTTTTCAAGGCTCATCTCACCATTTACAAAAATGGAGGACAATATGGCCACGGGCCGCTGTTCTCGTCAAGGCGGCAAACAGAATTTTATTCCTCAAAAAAAATATCCTCTCCGGCACTTGGCACAGGGTATGCGTGCATTTCCGGGGCGCATGGCCCGCCCTCCGCAGGCCCGGCGAAGGAGGGGCGGATGGGAGGAATGGGAGGAATGGGAAGAATGGATGCGGATGGCCTGGCGCGGGAAGCGGGCTTGTGAAATCGCGCACAAAGGGCTTGCCTCGGTTGGGCTTGGGATGTTTATTAAAGCCGTTGTTCGTCAGGCAGAGGAACTCTCATGCAGACCAAAACTGAAATTGGCTACGATTCAAAGGTCGAGGGCGACCTGATTCATACGCGCCTGGATTCGGCCATCAACTGGTTCCGAAAGAACTCCCTGTGGCCCATGCCGATGGGGCTGGCTTGTTGCGCCATCGAGTTGATGGCTGCCGGAGCCAGCCGGTTCGACATCTCCCGGTTCGGCGCCGAGGTGATGCGCTTTTCGCCCCGGCAATCCGATGTGATGATTGTCGCCGGCACGGTCACCTATAAGATGGCGCTGTCGGTCAAACGCATTTACGACCAGATGGCCGAACCCAAGTGGGTGATCGCCATGGGGGCCTGCGCCTCCACCGGCGGGATGTATCGAAGTTATTCGGTGTTGCAAGGCGTGGACTCAATGCTCCCGGTGGATGTTTATGTGGCCGGATGCCCGCCCCGGCCCGAGGCGCTGCTGGACGCGCTCATCAAGCTGCAGGGCAAAGTGGCCCGGGAACCGTTTCTGGCCCTGCAAAAACGGGTGGCCTGACCGGGCCGCCCCATCTGATTTACTGCGATGTCTGCGCGCGATCTGGCTCTAAAACTGAAAGACCGGTTCGGAATTCTGATTTCCGATCCGCAGGAGTTCCGCGGCGAGATCACGGTGCAACTCTCCGACCCGGATGTCATCGCCGAAGTGTGCGCCTTCGCCAAAGCCAGCCTCGGATTTGATTACCTGGTGGACATCACCAGCATTGACAACTACGGATCGGATCCGCGCTGGACGCTGATTTACCATCTTTACGGCTACGGCCATCATTGCGCGCTGCGCTTGAAGACCCAGGTCAGCGAGGAGTCATCCGAGCTGGCGACGGTCAGCACCGTCTGGCGCGCCGCCGACTGGCACGAACGGGAGATTTACGACATGATGGGCATCCGTTTTCGCGGCCATCCCGATCTGCGGCGGATTCTGATGTGGGAAGGCTACCCGCACTTCCCCTTGCGCAAGGATTTCCCGCTGGCCGGCAAGCCGACAGCCATGCCGGAGGTCGCGTTCTCCAAACGCGCCCCCCTGGAAGGCGGGCCTTTCGTCACCGCAGCCGGCGGAAAAGACACGATGGCCCGGGAGCCGCGCGCGCGCAATGCGGAGAGCGCCCCCGCGGATTTGAACGCGCGGGCCGGGATCCAGAAACCGCCAGGGCCGGATGTGGCGAAGGTTGGTTCGGCGCACAGCGCCGACGCTACAAGAATGCAGAACCCCCCGGAGTCGGGTATGGCGAAGGAGGGCAAGTAGCAGTTGAAATAATTATGGCGACCCAGGAAATCCAGTATCCCGATCCGGCGGCGCGCGTTGCGGAATCCGCCGCCGCCGCCGAAGAGGCGCAAGATTTGCATGGGGAGAAAATGGTCCTGAACATGGGGCCTTCCCATCCCGCCACCCACGGCGTCCTGCGCCTGGTGCTGGAGTTGGACGGGGAAATCATCACCAAGGCCACCCCCGAAGTGGGCTACTTGCATCGCGGCGACGAAAAGATCGCCGAGAACATGACCTACACCCAGTTCATCCCTTACACGGACCGGCTGGATTACTTGGCGCCGCTGGCCAACAACGTCGCCTACGCCCTGGCGGTGGAGAAATTGATGGGGATTGACAAGGCGCTGCCGCCGCGCTGCCAGTACATCCGCGTGATCTGCTGCGAACTGGCGCGCATCTCCTCCCATCTGCTGGGCCTGGGTTCCTTTGGGATGGATGTCGGCGCGCTGACGATTTTCCTGCTCACCTTCACGGAACGGGAGAAGATATACAACTTGTGCGAAGCCCTCACCGGGGCGCGCTTCACCACCTCCTACACGCGGATCGGCGGATTGTCGCGCGACCTGCCGCCCGGCTGGGCGGCCCAGTGCCGCCAGTTCCTCAAGGAGGTGGTCCTGAACATTGACGAAACCGAGAAGCTGCTTTCCCGCAACCGCATCTTTGTGGACCGGACCCGCGACGTCGGGGTCATTTCGCGCGCCGACGCGATTGATTACGGCCTGAGCGGCCCGAACCTGCGGGGCAGCGGCGTGGAATTTGACATGCGCAAGGCGCATCCCTACCTGGTCTATGACCAGTTGGAGTTCGAGATTCCGACCGGATCGGCGGGGGACTGCTATGACCGCTATCTGGTGCGGATCGAGGAAATGCGGCAAAGCGTGGGACTGTTGCGCCAATGCCTGGACAAGATTCCCGGTGGTCCCGACAACGCGGCCAAAGAGCCGGTCAACATCCCCGACGGCAAAACCGTTTTGCCCTCCAAATACAAGGTGCTGACGAGCATGGAGGAATTGATTCACCAATTCATCCTGGTCACCCAGGGCGTCAACGCCCCGCCGGGCGAAGTCTATTTCAGCGCGGAGAATCCGAAGGGCGAGCTGGGCTTCTACATTAACAGCAAAGGCGGCGGCACGCCCTACCGCCTGAAGATCCGCTCGCCTTCGTTCACCAACCTGAGCATCCTTTCACACCTGATGCCCGGCCACATGATCAGCGACACCGTCGCCATTTTCGGCTCGCTCGATTTTGTCATGGGCGAATGCGACCGGTGAACCAAGAACCCTGAAGAAAGAACCGCCAAGAAACTTGCCATGAGCTTTTCCATCCCAGCAGATTTGGAAGCGGAGTTGGACGAACTGGTCACGCATTATCCGCAAAAGCGAAGCGCCACGCTCATGTTCCTGCACGCCATCCAGGAGCGTTTCGGCTGCGTCCCGGCCGAGGCGATGGAGTGGACGGCCCGGAAACTGGGTCTGCAACCGATCAACATATACGAACTGGTCACCTTTTATCCGATGTTCCGGCAGGAGCCGGCGGGCAAGTACCAGATCAAAATTTGCCGCACCTTGAGTTGCGCTCTGGGCGGGAGCCGCGAACTGCGGAATTATTTCTGCCAGAAGCTGGGGCTGGACGCCTCCGAAGACGGCCCGCAAACCACCCGGGACGGGAAATTCACGGTGGAATTTGTCGAGTGCCTGGCCAGTTGCGGCACGGCCCCGGTGGTGATGGTCAACGAGGATTTTCACGAAGGGGTGACGGCGGCAAAGGCGGACGAGATTTGCGCCAGATGTCAATAATGAAAAACAATCCCTTGCCACGATTGGACACAAACGGCGAGATGCGGCGAAAGATTTTGCCGCTGTGCCGTTTGCAGCCGGGCGAAGTGTGGGTTGACCCGCAAGGGGGCCACAAAGTCGGCTGTCTGGATGCGGCAAATGCAGATGGAATTTTAGGATTGATGGATGGTGAAAAGGCGCATTTGGCCATCCAGGATCCCCCTTACAATCTGGTCGCGTTTGAGGAACGCGAGTTGGGCGACTTTATTCGCTGGTGCAGACAATGGGTCAACAACACCGTCGCCGTCCTCCGACCGAACAGTTCCTTTTACGTGTGGCTCGGGGCGGACCAGCGCAATGGATTTCAGCCGTTGCCTGACTTCATGTTAATGATGCGGGAGACCCAATTGCGTCCGCGCAGTTTCATCACCATGCGGAATCAACGCGGCTTTGGGACGCAAAAGAATTGGATGGCCGTCCGGCAGGAACTTCTTTACTACATCCAAGGCGAGCCGGATTTTAACATCGGCGCCGAATACACGGATATCCCGAAGATCTTGCGCGGCTATTACAAGGATGTCGGCGGCAGGACGACCGAGAATTTTGAGCGGAGCAAGTCGGAAAACATACGCGCGGGAAACGTCTGGGTGGACGTTCAACAGGTTTTTTACCGGATGGAGGAAAACGTTTCGGGCTGCTACGCGCAGAAACCGCTCAAGTGCATCGAACGCATTATCAAGGCCAGTTCGCCAAAGAACGGTCTCGTCATTGATTTCTTTGCGCATTCGGGGACGACGCTGCTGGCGGCTGAAACCAACGGGCGGCGCTGTTTCACCTCGGATTTGGACCCGGTTTTTTGCGAAATCGCAATCCGCCGGCTGGAGCATTTCCGAAAAACCCGGCGGCTCGGCTGGCAAAACAGCCATCCTTTTGAACAAGACATTTCCTTGCCCGAACTCCTGGAAACGCCGGGCACAGATTCGGAAGAAATGGAAGCCGAATTGCAGCCAAACTTTTTGTAATGGAAAAACTGCAACAAAAACTCGACGAGCTGCTCTCTCATTTGAAGGAGGAAAAGGACGTGAGGGACCGCCTCGCCACGCTTTTGTCCGTTTATCCATTCAACCGGTTTGAATATCTCATTTCCATTTTGCTCGGCAGAGGCGTTCTGTCGCTGGATGCCTATTATGAAATTCGTGACGCATACATTGCCCGCAACTTGTATCTCTATATTTTTGAAATCGGCGGCCCGCGAACTTTCGGCGAGGCTTGGGCGCAGGGACATTTGAAAGAATTGGTTCCTGATCTCGTCAAACCGTCCAAAAAACTCGACCCGAAGTATTCCGGCGAATATGATTTCTTCCTGGATGGCAAAATACGCATTGAAGTCAAAGCCTCACGCGCGGTTGACTTCGACACTAACGAGCCATTGTATGTGAAAGCGCTTTCGTCCGATTCACAAAAGCCTTTCGATATGAACTTTCAGCAGGTCAAATGCGGCTGCTGCGATGTTTTTGTGTGGATTGGGGTTTGGCGGGATGTCATCCGGCATTGGATTTTGAATTCAAATGAAGTCGAATCGAACAAATACTTTTCGCGCGGGCAACATCGCGGCAACGTTGGCGAAGGCCAGCTTCATTTGAATCAGGACAACATTTCGGAGTTTGCAAAACATGAAGTAAAAGGCTCTGATTTATTGGAGGCGATGCGGGCCGCCCACCGTCGCCAGGTTCCCGCGAAAGCCGCGAAGAAAGGAATTCAATGAACAGGACATTGACAGCGGGCGGTTCGGCGGTGGAATTTGTCGAGTGCCTGGCCAGTTGCGGCACGGCCCCGGTGGTGATGGTCAACGAGGAATTTCACGAAGGGGTGACGGCGGCAAAGGCGGATCAATTGCTCGCCCGATGCCAATAATTTTGACGAATGCCAAAGAAGGACAAAAATGAAGACAAGCCTGAAAGACTGGCCAAAAGTTTTCGACCGGATCAAGCGGGTGCGCGGTCTGGACGAGAGCGAAAAGGTGCTTTACGCACGAAGCCTGGCCTCGACACCCTCGGAACGCTGGCACATGAACGAAATCTATCTCCGCTCGCTCGGCTTATGGGGGCGCTCGGCGCTGAAAAAATTAAATTCCAATTGATTGGCATGTCAGCAGCAGTCCTCCAAGGCGCGCCGGTGGCCACGATTGACGTGGATTTCTGGCTCGATTTGCCCGCGCGGCAGTACATGCGCGCGGTCAATGTGGCGCGGTCTTTGGGCGCAACCATGCTCAGGAACACCATCGTCGAGTTGAGCGACGGCACGCTCGTCAATTTCATCTATGAGGTGACCGGCTTGAAAAGTTTTTCGGTGGAATTTCGCAAGGCGAAGCGGCTGGAATTTCATGGGCTCCGCATTCCAGTGATGCCGCTGGAATCCATCCGCCGCAGCAAAGCCGCCGTGATGCGCCCGAAAGACCCGGCCCATATCTTCTACATTGACCAAACGCTGCGCTTGCTCCGTGCGAACAGTGAAAAGAAGTGAACCGACGCTTATGCCGCTCGTGAATTCCAAATCGAACCTCACCAATGCCAATTGGCTGCCCGACATGGATTTGAACCATGACAAACAGATCCAGAGTCTGTTGTGCTACCGTTACACCATCGGGCATGGCAACGCTGTGAGATTAGAGCATTTCAAAATAGAGTCAAGGAATTGCGCATCGCCCAGGCCCCCAATCCGCAATCCGCGGAGAATGGTGAATTGTGAATAGAGAATAGTGAAATGAAAACATCCCCTTTTCCCAATTCAAAATTCCATGCAATCCGCAATCCGCAATCCGCAATCCGCAATTGAATCTCCCATGCCGCAACAATACCGCCTCATTCTGAAAAACGTGGATGCGCCCGGTTACACCCCGGACCTGGACTGTTATTTGCGCCACGGGGGGTATGAGGCGCTGAAGAAGGCCCTGGCCTTGCCGCCCAAGGTTTTGCCCGACGGGAAAAGCGCCTCCCCCCAGGAACAGATTCGGGAAGAGGTCAAGGCCTCGGGCCTGCGCGGACGCGGCGGCGCGGGCTTCTCGTGCGGGCTGAAATGGTCCCTGGTGGACCGCCGCGGCGGCAAGCCGATCTACCTCATTTGCAACGCCGACGAGTCCGAGCCGGGCACGTTTAAGGACCGGCAGATTCTCCACAAGGACCCGCATCAGTTGCTGGAGGGCATGATCATCGCCTGTTTCGCCAATGACGTCCATCTGGCCTACATCTATATCCGGGGCGAAATGCCCGCCGGGGCGCGCCTTCTCCAGACCGCCCTGGCCGAAGCCCGCGCCAGGAATTTCCTCGGCAAGAACATCCTCGGCCGCGGCTACGATCTGGAGATTTACCTCCATCGCGGCGCGGGCGCCTACATCTGCGGCGAGGAAACGGGCCTGATCGAATCGCTGGAAGGCAAACGGGCCTATCCGCGCATCAAGCCCCCTTATTTCCCGGCCATTCTTGGCCTTTACATGTGCCCGACCATTGTCAACAACGTCGAGACTTTGGCCGCGGTCAAACACATCGTCCAGATGGGCGGCACCGAATACTCCAAGCTCGGAACCCCCAACAACACCGGCACCCGCATCGTCAGCGTCAGCGGCCATGTGCGCAAGCCCGGCTATTACGAAATCGAAGTCGGCAAGGCCACGCTGGGCGAGTTGATTTTCCACGAGAATTTCGGCGGCGGCCTGCGCGAGGGACGCAAACTCAAGGCGGTCATTCCCGGCGGCTCCTCCGCGAAAGTGTTCAAGGCGGGCGAAAAATTCAAACTCAAGAAGAAGGGCGCCGGCGGCCAGATGGCGGCGGTGGAGGTGGACCTGCTGGATTTGCCTTATGATTTCGATTCGCTACAGAGCGCCGGCAGCATGTCCGGTTCGGGCGCCATCATCGTGATGGACAACACCACCGACATGGTGGCCGCCGTGGCCAACTTGGCCGGCTTTTACGCGCATGAAAGCTGCGGCCAATGCACGCCGTGCCGCGAAGGTTCGCTCTGGCTGAGCAAGGCCCTCGACCGTCTGGCGCGCGGCGGAGGCCGCCCGCAGGATGCCGCCTACCTGCTGCATATCGCCCAGAACATCCAGGGCCGGACCATCTGCGCCTTTGGCGAGGCCTGCGCCTGGCCGGTGTTGAGCTTTGTCAACAAATTCCGGGATGAGTTCGAGGCGCGCGGCGCCGCCGGCCGGAGCCAGGCGCCCGGCGGAGGCGTGGCGGCCGGCCTGAAAATGGCCGCCAGCCCGGAAAGTTGAAATGCCAAAGCTCTATGAATACTTTGGTTTGGTGGTTTATTTTGCGCGTATAAAGTTATGAGCACAACTGCACAGAAGGTTTGCATTGAAGCGTTGAGCCTGCCGCGAAGCTCGCGCGCAGAAATCGCCGAGAGACTTTTGTCGAGTCTCGACGACAACGCGGACGCCGGTTCGGAGCGCGTCTGGAAACTGGAGATACGCCGGCGCCAGCGCGAAATCCGCGAAGGCAAGGCAAAGCTGCTCCCGGCGGACGAGGTGATGCAATCCGCGCTCCGCGCTATTTCATGAACCCGGCGGCCTATCATTGCGAAGCCCATGTCGAACTCGTGTCCGCAGCAAAACTGTATGAGTGCCAGCGCCAGCATTTGGGGCGGGAATTTCTTCGCGCCGTTCATTTGGCGCTGTCGAAAATTCAGGCGAATCCCGAACAATTTCCGTTTTACGACCGCCCCGCGCGAGCCTGCCGCGTTCGAGGATTCCCTTATCGGCTGGTTTATGAAGTCGTGCCGGATGGAATCCACATCCTTGCTGTCATGCACACGAGCCGTGGCCCAGGATATTGGAAAAACCGATTGAGCTAAGATGTCAACCACAACTGAATCCAAATCCGCGCCGCCTCCGGTGGAAACGATCAAGATCAAGGTGGACGGGCGCGAGATTGAAGCGCCGAAAACCACGCCCGACTGGCAGGGCAAACCCCAGCCCACCACCATGCTGCAAGCCTGCGCCCTGGCCGGGGTGGACGTTCCGCACTATTGCTATCATCCCAAGCTCCCCACCGCCGGCAATTGCCGCATGTGCCTGGTCGAATTCGGCACCCCGGCCATCGGCCCGGATCGCCAGCCGGTGCTCAAC
>Ga0182027_10002700_pt1 | contig 28543 bp, 18 predicted proteins | sample 712E1DmetaG_FD_121300 | JGI IMG/M metagenome (GOLD analysis project Ga0182027, IMG submission 121300) | Permafrost microbial communities from Stordalen Mire, Sweden - 712E1D metaG (Illumina Assembly) | ecosystem: Environmental > Terrestrial > Soil > Wetlands > Permafrost | place: Sweden...
ACGCACTTCATCGGTCTGCCACAGGCCGGTAATCTCGGCCAGCACCAGTTCTTCGAGACGCGCCATATCCTGCTCGGGCATGGGAATGCGATCAAGCGCGGAGAGAAACTCGCCAATGCGCCTGCGCTTGAACATTACCGAGCGGCGCGCCACCTCAGTGGGATGCGCGGTGAAGACCGGGACGACGAGCACACGATTGAGCCAGTCCATGGCTTCATCCGCACCGATGCCCACACGGCGCATCTCGAACAGGGTGCCGGCGAGCGAACCGCGCTGACGGCCGGCCGCGCCGCTCAACTGCAGGGCGATGCGGCGGCGCTTGCGGTGGTTGGTTTCAGCCAGATTGATGAGTTCGAAGTAGAAGGCAAAGGCGCGGGTGAGCAGGATGGCGCGCTCGACGGGCAGCGAATGGACCAATTCAAGCGCCTTGGCGCCGTGGCGGGCGGCCTCTTCCTGCTTGCCGCGGGCCTCGGCATCGCGACGGCGGATGGTGCCCTGGCGCAACGCCTCGACATGCGCAAAGAGATCCTCGCCGGCCTGCTCGCGCAGCACCTCGCCAAGCAGCGTGCCAAGCGAGCGCACGTCGCGCCGCAGGGGCGCCTCCTTCAGGTCGCCGGAACGGGCTTCCAACTCCTTCAACCGCTGCGACCAGCTCTCTGGATTCCACAAAAGGGCCATCGTGATTTGATTATGCACGACGGAAAGCGCGTTGATCGTTTCGCGAGCGCAGCCGGGCAATCCTTCTATTGTTGCCGCTCAACCTTCTTGTAGGTAAGAAGCGCTGCGCCGGGCCTGACCACCAGGTGAACCGGGAGCCCCTGACCGATCAGTTCCGCGCCTGTAAAGGCCGTCTCGGTGGCGGAATCAGGATCGGTGACGATGTAGCCCGCGTGGGGATCGAGGCCGCGTAATTTGAAGCGCGCGCTTTCAAACGGGCTGTCTTTGCGACGAAAGACCTGCACCATGCCCGCAGTCCCGTCGGGTTGCGCGAATTGCCATGCAATCCAGGCGGTCTCTTCTGTGCTGTAGGGCGTGAGCGGGTAGAAGTCGCCGTAGTAGAAGCCGGCCACACTCTTCCATTGGCCCAGCATCTTCATGAGCGGCGCGCGCTGCGCTTCCACTTTGTCCGGGTCAAGTCCGATGCCCACTGCCGGAGTGATCTGGCTGCGGAAGATATACGGGTCCGCCGAGTTGATCGCCGTTCCGAAGTAGGGAGCCCAGAGCGACAAGCCGTAGGTCTGCATCTGCATGGCGGCGGGATCGTAAGGGAAGTCGCTGCGCCAGAGCGGCACTGCGCGGCGCAGCGTTTCGAGATCGTTGCGCCGGCCTCCACTGGCGCAGGTGTCGATAAGGAGATTGGGGAACCGGCGGTGCAATTCGTCGAAGTAGGACAGATAGCCCTCAACGTGCTCGATCTCGGTGATCCCGATGCGATCGGGCGTATCGTTGAACTGCCACAGCGTAAGCGGCTCGAAGTTGAAGTCCTGGCGATAGGTGTCGATTCCCTCGCGTTCGATCATGTGGCTCACGTGTTCCACGAGCCAATGCCACGCCTCGGGATTGCCGAGGAAAAGCAACCGGTCTTTGCCTGGAGGACCGATGAGCCACTGGGGATGGTTCTTGTCGAGCCATGAGCCTTGGGCAACGCGTTCAGGCTCAAACCAGACGATCACCTTTCGTCCCTGAGCGTGCACCGCGTCGCTTACCGGGCGCAGCCCATGGGGGAATCGCCGCGGATCGGGGTCCCATGTTCCGGTGTTCCACCAGCCGTCGGTAAATGGATACCATCCAGCATCCATCCACCAGTAATCGATGGGCATTCCCGCGGCCAATATGCGCGCAAAATACTGCTTCTGGTTTTGCTCGTTGGCCCATTGCATTTCGACTGTGGTGTGAGCGCTTCCGCCCGCCAACTGCGGCGGAGGCAGCTTACCCCCGGTACGAGGCAGATTGTGCGCCAGCATCCAACGCCGCCATTGGTTCTGGCCATCGATCCAATCACCCGACCAGAACTGCAGTACGGAGAGCGGTGTTCGCACCTCTTCCCCGGGCGCGAGCCAGAAATGCGTCTGCTGCTGGCCCCCCGCAATGCGCACGCCCGTGGAGCCGTCGTGCGAAATCTGCAAGGCCCATTGGCCCGGCCAGCCCAACACGGCAATTAGACCGTGACCGGGCCACGCCAGGTTGAAGTAGGGCATGTCACCGTCGGTGGGGCGTCCGCCGTGCGAAGCGAATTGCTGCACGGTAGATGGTGGAAGAGACTCCTCCAGCGGGCGAAAGTCCGTAGCCCGATCGCTGCTGCCCTCGGAGTGATGAATCACCGGATCCACGCCGGGCTCGTCTTCGAAGCGTTCATCCAACGACTGAATCTTCTCGAGGATCGGTGTGCGCGCGGCGCCGCCATTCTTGAAATAGACCGTCCATTCAGCGATGGGGAAGTCATCGTATTGCAGGACTACACAGCGCACTATGAGCTGCGTTGCAGGATCGGTGTAAGTGACTTTGATTTCTGTGCGCTGATCGTCTAGGCGGCGCGTAGACCGCTGCACAACCCAGTTCTTCAGAAATTCCGCAGAGGGCCGGCCACCATAGACAAACGAGAACGGAACATCGGCAGAAGGCGCCGCCGGCGCGCCAATGCGCAACTCACCAAGCCGCAGAACGGAGCCGTCTTGCAGCGTAACTTCTGCATCGGCCCAGTCCGCCTGGTCCCAATCCTTCTGATACGCAGGCGGGCGCTCGCCAACCGGGGCCAGCCGAAGCGTGAACTCACGCGCTCCGTGAAGCTCGACCTTCACATCCACGCCCGGCGATCCCTCATGCAGAACCGGGGAACGAAATAACTCACTCCCAGCGGTTCGTAGTGAAGCAATCACGCTGCCGCGCCCCGCATTCGAGTATGAGAAGACATCGTTACTATCCACACCCGCGATGGCATGGAACGATCGTGCGCCGGAGGGCAGGACAACGCGAATCTCTCCAGTGGAACGCATCGCGAGGCCGTGATCAAAAACGTGTCCCGCGATTAACAGTGCATGTCCCTGGATGGCGTTGCGCATCACCACGCTATCTTTCACATCCAGATTGGGCAGCAGAAACGGCACCGGCGCAGGCGTTTGCGGTTCACCAAGGAACTTGGCAGAAACCCAACTTCGCATCTTTGCCTGGGCCTGCGCGTCATCCTCGGCAGCGCCTGCGGAAGGCGCAAGGCACAAAATGAGAGTCAAAAGCCCCGAGCTGAAAAGGACAATGGATAGAGCCGATTGGATGCGATGTCCTAGTAGTTCGATTGTGTCAGGCAGATCACACCGATGCTTCACTGGGATGCCCTCCTTGCGGGACATAGTGCGCACCGTCAGGAGAGTAACGAGAGAGGCTGGATTCGTCAAGGACGACCGGCTGCCGTGTCGATGCCGCGTAATGCGGATGTCCTGTGCGGACGGAGTCACATGTTTTGTGTGGCTTGTGTCTCCAACTGCATTGTCAGATCTTCCCACTCGGTGGTGAGCGCGGTGAGGGCCGCGCGCTGCTCATCGAGTTCGGCGACGAGGCGCTGGGTTTCGGAGGCGGAGACGTAGACCCCCAACTGCTCTTCGGTTTGCGTGATGGCGGCCTCGAGGCGCGGGATTTCTTCTTCGAGAAAGGCGCAACGTTCCTCCATCTGCCTCTGCTTGATGGGATTCAGGCGGCGAGGGCGATCTGTCGCGGAGTCAGGCTCATCTGCGCCGTTGGCGCCGGTTGCATTGGGCTGGACGAAGAGCGCGGCCGATTCCGTTTGCCGGGCCTGGGCTGCAGTATCAAGAGCTGCAACGGCAGCGGACTGTGCCTCCTTGCGGCGCAGATAATCCTCGTAGTTGCCTTCGTACGATGTGACTGTGCCGTTCTCGACTTCAAGTACGCGCGTGGCCAGGCGATCAATGAAATAGCGGTCGTGGGAGACAAAGATGACAGTGCCGCTGAAGGCTGCCAGCGCATCCAGCAAAACATCCTTTGCGCGCATGTCCAAGTGATTGGTGGGCTCGTCGAGAAGCAGGAAGTTGGACGGAGACACCAGAATCCGGGCCAGCGCGTATCGATTGCGCTCGCCGCCAGAGAGCACACCGAGCTGCTTGAATACGTCGTCGCCGGAGAAGAGAAAGCAGCCCAATAGCGAGCGCAGTTCAGACTCGGGCACCTTGACCGCGGCTCGGCTTATGTCGTCGAGCATGCGCGCGTCACCGTCCAGCACCTTGTACTGATCCTGCGCAAAATATTCGCTGACTACGTTGTGGCCCAGGCGCACCGTGCCGGCTGTCGGCGCGTCGACGCCGGTGAGCAGACGAATGAGCGTGGATTTCCCGGCGCCATTTACCCCGACAAGGGCTACGCGGTCGCCGCGCTCGATGGAGAAATGCACCCCGTTGAGCACTTGCTTGGCGCCGTAGTTCTTCGTGAGCTGTTCGGCTTCAACCACCATGCGCCCCGAGGGAGGCGGCTGGGGAAACTTGAAGTGGATTGCCGGTTCCTCTTCAGGAATTTCAATGCGTTCGATTTTTTCAAGCTCTTTGATGCGGGACTGCACTTGCCGGGCCTTGGTGGCCTGGGAACGGAAGCGATTGATGAAAGCTTCAAGGTGCTCGATCTGCTCGCGCTGGTTCCGATAAGCGGCCCGCAGTTGTGCCCGCCGCTCGTCTTTCTGCTTCAGGTAGCTGGTGAAATTGCCCTGATAGATACTCAGGCGCTTGTTCCATATCTCCACAGTGCGGTCGATCGTCACATCGAGAAAGTACCGATCGTGCGAGATGAGAATGTAGCCGAAGGGATAGGTGCGGAGATAATCTTCGAGCCAATTGCGGGTTTCAAGGTCCAGGTGGTTCGTGGGTTCGTCGAGCAGCAGCAGGTTGGGCTTGGCCAGCAGCAGTTTGGCTAACGCGATGCGCATTTGCCAGCCGCCGCTGAACTCGTCGGTCCGGCGGCTCCAGTCCTCCTTGCCGAAGCCGAGGCCGGTGAGAACGCCTCCCACCTGCGCGTCGAGCGCGTAGCCGTCGAGGGCATGAAATCGCTCCTGCAACATGGAAAATCGCTCAGCCGCGGCGTCGTACTCGGGGCTGGTGTGGTCCAGCTCGGCAAGTTGCCCGCTAAGCCATTCGATCTCCCGCGTCATGTCGCGGATTTCATCAAAGACCGTCAGGCACTCCTCAAAGACACTGCGCCCGGCCAGTTGCAGACCCTCTTGCGGCAGATAGCCGATGCTCATGCCGCGTGTCTGCTGCAGGGCGCCGTAGTCCAGCGACTCCAGGCCGGTGAGCACTTTCATCAATGTGGATTTGCCGGTGCCATTGGCCCCCACCAGCGCGGTCTTTTCCTTGCTTCGGATGAGCCAGTTGGCCTCAAGAAACAGTATTCGCGGCCCAAACCGCTTACCGGCATTTTGCAGGGAGAGCATCCACTTCCATTTTCGCAGAAAGGAGGGCTGGTTCCGGAAACGCTGCGCCGCGGACTATCCGCTTGATATGTTGATAGGCGCGGAGTGCCGGTCCGCGGGCCTTGAACCTGTGACGCTTCCCAGGCACAGCGAAAATCTCGCAATCCGGAGCCCGTAGCGCGATGTCGTATATAGAGGACTTTGCCGTATGATGAACCGATTGAAGTTCCTGGTGTGGATACATTGAATCGTGACAGATTGGTGGCCAGGAGTCGTCCTCATGCAATCGCTCGCAAGACTATTGACCCGCGTCAATAATCGCTCTCGATCTCGGAATCTGTGCCACCGCGGCGCCTACCTGTTGCCGATCGTGTTCTGCGCACTAGGCGCACTTCCATCCTGCGCACAAACGATTCCCTGGTCCGAACGTGTGGCCAATGCAACCATCCAGCGCCGCCTGGATGGCCAGCTTGCATCTCCATCGCTGCGACATTGGAATGAAGAGACAGGTTTTTTGCTGGAGGGGATGGATGCGGCCTGGTACAACACGGCCAGTGGCGACTACTTCCGTTATGTAGAAGAGACCGTCGATGCGTATCTCAGTGCGGGTGGAGCCGAGGCCGACGAGAATCTGAAGGCTGAACCGCTGGCCGTTGCAATGCTCGGCCGCCAGTTGCTGCTGCTGTACCGCGTGACGCTTGATCCGAAATACTATGAGGCGGCCAGACTTTTGCGACAACAGCTTGTCTCTTCGTGCAGCGGAGTTTCTGCGGGACCTGCGCGGGCGCGTAGCGACGGACAGGAGAGGCCCTGCATGGCCGAGCCCTTTCTGGCCGAATATGCGTCGGTATTCCAGGAGCCGCAGGATTTCGCCGGAATTGCCAGGGACCTGGTGCAATGGGAGGAGGATTACAGGCTACTGCCGGCGCGGCGGGCGAATGTGGGATCAACGGATTCTTACCTCCGCGACTTGGCATGGTTTGCAGTAGCCCTGGTGGATTCGCTGTCGTATTATCCGCGAGACGAGGCGGGGCGCGCGCAATTAATGGCGATTCTGAATCGCACAACGGCGGAGATTGCGCTGTATCAGGACAGAGCAACGGGGCTGTGGGTTACAGCATTGGCGCCACCTGCGGAGTTGCAGCAACCGGTTGAACCATCGGTGGATTGCTTGTTTGTTTATGCGCTCCTGAAGGGGGCACGGCTTGGGTATCTCCCGGCGCAATCTTCTGCGGATGCGAAGCGCGCATGGCAAGGCATTTTTCGGCATTTTGTCGAGGTCGATGGAAGTGGAACAATTACGCCCGCCAGCACGGGACTTAGGGGTGCAGGGGCGCTTCTGCTGGCAGCCACCGAGATCGATCTTGCGTCCACTGCAACACTGGGACACGGTGACACTGTTTTGCTGGATGCCTGGTACAACAGCCAGCAACGCAGGAATGCCGCAGGACAGATGGACTATTTCCATTACAAGTGGTCCGACTTCAGTGACAGCGGGTATTCCCTGTTCGGGCACATGGTACGAAGCTACGGGATGGAAACCGACACCCTGCATTCTGCTCCCACGGCAGAGAGACTGCGAAAGGCGCAGTTCTACGTGATCGTTTCACCAGACATTCCGGTAAAGAACCCGAACCCGCACTATATGACGGAGCAAGAGGCCGATGTGATTGCGGCATGGGTCAAGCAGGGTGGAGTGCTTGTCCTCATGGAGAACGATCCGCCCAACGCGGACGTTACGCACATAAATCTGCTGGCGAACCGCTTTGGGATTCACTTTGATGATGTACTCACGCATCACATCATCGGTGAGCAGGTTGAGCCGGGCCGCATTGCCACCGAGGACAACGGGCCACTCTTTCATCAGGCGCACGCGCTGTATATGAAGGACACATGCGCCATTTCGATTCAAAGGCCGGCGATGACACTGTTGCGCGATGGCAGCGGCATTGTGATGGCGGCAGCGAAATATGGGCGCGGCACGGTGTTTGCCAACGTCGACCCGTGGCTTTATAACGAGTACACCGACGGGCGGAATAACCCGAAAATCTATGGCCAGTTCGATAACTTCGCCGGGGGCAAGGAACTGGTGCGATGGTTGCTGCAGCAGCGTCCCAGGATAGGTGACGCAACGGGGGCCAGGTAGAAAACGAGGATAGGTCCGCCAATGGATGATCGCAGCAGGCGCGCATCGGAAATGAACAAGCTATGGCCTGACGCACGCGCGGCCCTCGACGGCATTGTGCGGGACGGGATGTTGCTGGCGATCGGCGGCTTTGGCCTGTGCGGCATGCCCGAGGCCTTGATCCTTGCTTTGCGTGATACAGGAGTGCGCAACCTGACCATCGCAAGTAATAACGCCGGCGTTGACGGCTGGGGTATCGGAGTGCTTCTCCAGACCCACCAGGTGAAGAAGATGATCTCAAGCTACGTGGGCGAGAATGTCGAGTTTGAGCGGCAGTATCTAGGCGGCGAATTGGAGTTGGAGTTTTCTCCGCAAGGTACGCTCGCCGAACGTATGAGGGCCGGAGGAGCGGGCATACCGGGCTTTTATACGCGAACCGGCGTCGGCACATTGGTTGCCGTAGGCAAAGAGCATAAGGAATTCGACGGTGTGACATATATCCTGGAACGCGGCATTCAGGCCGATGTCTCGTTGGTAAAAGCATGGAAAGCCGACCTTCACGGAAATCTGATTTACCGCCGCACGGCGCGCAACTTCAACCCCAACGCAGCCACATGCGGCAAGATCACGGTGGCCGAAGCGGAGATCATTGTCCAGGCCGGCGAACTCGATCCGGACGAGATTCACACACCAGGGATCTTCGTTCACAGGCTGGTACACAATCCGCATCCTGAAAAGCGAATTGAGAAGAGAACCACTCGGGAGGCGTAAGCAAGTGAGCTGGACTCGTCATCAGATGGCTGCTCGCGCTGCGAGGGAGTTGCAGGATGGCTTCTATGTCAACCTGGGCATCGGCATTCCCACATTGGTTGCTAACTACATTCCCGACGGAATTACGGTGACCTTGCAGTCGGAGAACGGCCTGCTCGGCATGGGCCCCTTTCCACGCGAAAACGAGGTTGACGCGGATCTGATCAATGCAGGAAAAGAGACGGTGACATTTGTTGCGGGGGCTTCCACGTTCTCCAGCGCCGACTCGTTCGCAATGATTCGCGGCGGTCATATCGACCTTGCGATTCTCGGCGCCATGCAGGTTTCAGAGCACGGCGACCTGGCCAACTGGATGATCCCAGGCAAGCCAGTGAAAGGGATGGGCGGTGCCATGGACCTTGTATCGGGTGTACGGCGCGTCATTGTCCTGATGGAGCATACGACCACGGATGGCGAAGCCAAACTGCTGCGGAGTTGCTCACTGCCACTTACCGGGGCCGGTGTAGTTCATCGCGTGATTACCGACCTATGCGTACTCGACATCACGGTTTCAGGCTTCAAAGTGATCGAGTTGGCAGACCAGGTGACGCGCGCGCATGTGGAGGAGCGGACTGGAGTTCCGCTGCGATTCAGCGGCTCAGTGGCCTAGCGGTCGATCACTGCTTCAAGAGGGCTCCATAACCGTTGGAAATCTTCGCGCTTGCACGCATCAATTCATTCAAGGGGCCGAAGTTAGGCAGCGTGGCGCCACACTCCGTCAATACGGGAATCAATGTTTCAGTGGGAATATTCCCGACTAGTGTATCCAGCGCAAAAGGACATCCGCCAAGGCCGCCAATTGCCGCATCAAAGCGTCTGCACCCGGCGTCAAACGCAGCGCGAATGCGCGCCGGCGCATTCTCTTGGCGCGCATGCAGGTGTACGCCAATCTCGATTTCGGTGTGCGCTCCGATGACTGCCGCTACAGTCGTCGCGACTTGATCAGGCGTCGCCAACCCCACGGTATCCGCAAGCGAAATTTGCCGCACTCCGGAGTCGACCAGCCGATCGCACGCATCCATCACTGCGTCGATAGTCCATTTGTCGCCGTAAGGATTCCCGAAGGCCATGGAGAGATACGCCACCAGGTTTAGCCCTGCGTTGCGGGCCAGGGCTGCTACCACCTCCACTACACGCAGCGACTGCTCAGGCGTCTGATGTTGATTGCGGCGGAGAAATTCAGCAGAGATGGAATACGGGATTCCAAGGGTGCTCACTGCGGCGGTTCGGATTGCCCGGTGTGCGCCCTGCTCATTCACGACGATCCCGATGATCTCCACTTGCCCGATAGGAACCAATCTCTTGAGCACTTGTTCTGAGTCGGCCATCTGCGGGACTGCGGCGGGCGAGACAAAACTGACCGCATCGATATGCGTAAACCCAGCCTGAACTAGTTTGCGCAGGTAATCCGCCTTCACCTCGGGGGGAATCTGCTCCGACAGCCCCTGCCATGCATCGCGAGGACACTCGACAATCTTCACCTGATCGCCCATCCATTCCCCATTCTGTCGCTCGAATGCGGCCAAAGCGCGCCCGGAAGGCCAGTCCCCTAACCGCGCGAAGGATGAACTTTGAGAATCTCCCTCGCAATGACCATGCGCTGAATCTCACTGGTGCCCTCACCGATCGTGCACAGCTTCACGTCGCGGTAATACTTCTCGGCTGGATAATCTTTGATGAACCCATAGCCACCAAACAACTGTACGGCTTCGTCGCAGATGCGCACGGCGACTTCGCTTGCGAACAGCTTGGCCATCGACGACTCGCGTGTAACCTTACGGCCTGCATCCTTCAGCACGGCGGCCCGCTGCGTGAGCAACCGCGCTGCGTCCAACTCCGTCGCCATATCCGCCAGTTTCCATTGAATGCCCTGAAACTCGGCAATTGCCTTGCCGAATTGCCGGCGTTCTTTTACATACTTCAATGCTGCGTCGAGCGCGCCGCGGCCAATCCCCAGCGCCAGGGCAGCAATCGAGATCCTGCCGCCATCCAATACTCGCATCGCATCAATGAACCCCTCGCCTTCGGCTCCAAGCAGATTTTCGGCAGGAATCTCGCAGTCCTCGAAGATCAACTCGCTGGTATCGCTGGCCCGCAAGCCCAGCTTGTTCTCCTTCTTTCCGGGCCGGAAGCCATTTGTCCCCTTTTCCACGACGAAGGCCGACAATCCATGGGTGCCTTTGCTCTTGTCGGTTACCGCAATCACCACCGCAACATCGGCGTGGCGCCCGTTGGTGATGAAAGTCTTGTTCCCATTCAGCAGGTAAGCATCTCCCCTCTTCACCGCAGTAGTGCGTGCGTTGCCGGCATCCGAACCGGAACCGGGCTCGGTGAGACCCCACGCTGCGAGCCATTCACCGCTCGCCAACCGTGGCACATACTTTCTCTTTTGCGCTTCGTTTCCTGCCAGAAAGATATGATTGGTTCCCAACGAGTTATGCGCGGCCATCGTGAGGCCTAACGACCCGTCCACGCTGGAGAGCTCCTCAATCGCCAGCACGTAGTCTACATAGCCCAGTCCCGCGCCGCCATATTCTACGGGAAAGATCACACCCAGAAGTCCCATCGCGCCAAGCTTCTTCACAATGTCTATCGGGAACTCGCTCGACTCATCCCAGGCCATCACGTGAGGTGCAACCTCACGCGCGGCGAACTCTCGAATCTCGCGCCTGAGATGCTCCTGATCCTCGGTCAACACAAACGGATATAGACTCTTGGCTGACTCCAACGCGACGTCCATATATACGCTCCTTTATGCCCGGCGTGCGATGGTTTGTCTCTTGCTTCCTTAATAAGATGCCGCCTGCCTGTCACCGGCGCGATTCACTCCACAGAAAACTCGAAATCGTAGATCAGGTCTGCAAGACTCCGGGATTGAAACGCGGAACTTCGGGATTCAGGGCACAGGCTTCCAATGCAACCATCAGCACGTCTCTGGTCTTTGCCGGATCGATGATGGCATCAATCCAAAGGCGCGCCGCACCATAGCGTGGATCAGCTTGTGCATCGTAGGTAACCCGGATCTCTTCATGGAGCGCTGCCTTTTCCGTCTCCGACAACACTTTCCCGCCACGTTCCATCTGTTTGGCGCGAACCTCAGCAAGCGTATTGGCCGCGGAAGCCCCGCTCATCACCGCGTAGCGCGCCGTGGGCCATGCGAACAAAAAGCGCGGATCGTAAGCCTTGCCGCACATGGCGTAGTGTCCGGCGCCGAAGCTGCCGCCCACGATCACCGCGATCTTCGGCACTACGCTCGTGCTTACCGCCGAAACCATCTTTGCCCCGGCGCGAATGATGCCGGACCACTCCGCATCCTTTCCCACCATGAACCCGTTCACATCGTGCAGAAACAGCAGCGGCACCAGGCTCTGATTGCAATCCATGATGAAGCGCGCCGCCTTCTGCGCACTCTCGGTGTAGATCACGCCGCCTACCTCAATGCGCTTCATGCCCGCCGCGGGACCCATTGCTACGGTCTGAGTCTGATTGGCTTTCTGATTAGCGACGATTCCCACCGCGCGCCCGCCGATCCGCGCGTACCCGCAGAGCACAGTCCGGCCGAAATCCGCCTTGTACTCGTCAAACTCGCTGCGGTCGACGATGCGCGCAATTACTTCGCGCATGTCGTAAACATTGCTCGCCCCCGGCGCGGGATTCAGCAACCCGTATACATCTTCCGCAGCAAATTTCGGGGCATCCCGTATCGCATCGAACTCCAGGCGATGAAATGCCTCTGCCATGGGAGCCGCCGCTTGCCGCTCGCCGATCTTTCCGACCAGAGACCGCAAACGCGCCAGGCAATGATGATCGTCAGCCTCCTTGAAGTCGACTGTCCCAGAGATTTCAGCGTGCATCGTTGCTCCGCCCAGCTCCTCCGGCTCCGTCTTCTGGCCAATCGCCGCCTGCACCAGGGACGGACCAGCCAAAAATAATCCCGACCCCTCGGTCATCAAGACCGTATCCGTCATAACCGGGAGATAGGCGCCACCCGCAACGCACATTCCCATGATCGCGGTAATTTGAGGAATCCCCAGCGAACTCATCACTGCGTTATTCCGGAACACACGCCCAAAGTCGTCGGTATCGGGAAATACATCTTCCTGTAGAGGCAGAAACACTCCGGCAGAGTCCACCAGGTAGAGTGTAGTAATCCGGTTTTCAAGTGCGATGGTCTGTGCGCGCAGCACTTTCTTGGCCGTCATGGGGAAGAAAGCGCCAGCTTTTACCGTCGCGTCGTTGGCGATGATCATGCACAACCGCCCGCTCACTCGTCCCAACCCGGTAACAACGCCTGCGCCCGGCGCACCGCCATACTCGGCATACATGCCGTGCGCCGCCCAGAGACCCAGCTCAAGGAACCCCGTCCCCTCATCGAGCAACAGGCCCAGGCGCTCCCTCACCGTCTGCCGCCCCTTGGCGTGTTGCGCCGCTGCCGCCTTAGCCCCCCCGCCGAGCCGAATTGAATCCTCTTCCGCCCTGAGATCTGCCAACAGCGTCAGCAGCGCGAGGCGGTTTGCCTTCACTCGCGCAGAGTTCAGGTCCACGGTCGAGCGCAATCCATTTTGAAGTTTCAGATTTCCCGCCATATCGCCACCCGCAGGGATTCGCAGACTATAGCATTTCAGTCAGTACAGCCGTCTACTCCATTCTTCGAAGTTCCTGCATCGGGATCGATCTCAAGGATTGAGCACCCCGTGCTTCATAAGATGCATTGTTGGGGAGAATCTGTTCCGACATGCTTGTGAGAATGGCACCGACTGGTGAAGAGTTTCCCGGGTTCATCACGCTGCGCTACACTAGGCCTCTCCGCGGTTTATACGATCTGGCAGACCACAAGCCACGAGAATTCTGCAAGAAGGAATAATAAGAATGCCTGATAAGGACGTAACGCGCTTCAACTCAGGAAAGATCAAGCTTGAAGTTCACCCTAACAGGGAAACGGCAGGTGCCGCAGCGGCCCAGGCAGCCGCGGACGAGCTTGGCCGGTTAAGCCAACTTCGCAAAAACATAGGAGTCATTTTTGCCACGGGCGCCTCACAACTTGCTATGCTCGATGCGCTGACCGCAATTCCGGGTCTGCCCTGGGACCATGTGCAGGGGTTCCACATGGATGAATACGTAGGGCTCGATGAGAACCATCCGGCTTCGTTTCGCCGTTACTTGCGGGAGAGGCTGACCCGGAGAGTTGCGATGCGTGATTTTTTCGAAATTGATGGCAATGCTGAAGACATAGGTTCATTCTCCCGGGAATATGTTCAAAAGCTACACCTTGCCGAGCCGCAGCTTTGCCTTCTGGGGATCGGCGAGAATGGGCACCTGGCATTCAACGATCCCTCCGAGGCCCACTTCGATGACCCGAAGGAGATCAAGGTGGTCACTCTCGATCGAGTGTGCCGTCAACAACAGGCGGCAGAGGGCTGGTTCAAGAGCTGGGAGGATGTCCCGAAATGCGCTTTAACATTGACGATTCCGACATTGTTCCGAGTGTCGAAGTTGATCGTTTCGGTTCCTGGCAGCCGCAAGGCAGTGATAGTTCGGCGCACCCTGGAAGAACCTATCGCGACGGATTGTCCGTCGACCATTCTTCGCACTCATCCGGATACGACGATTTATCTCGATGTAGATTCTGCGGCCGAAGTGATGGACCTCGTCTCCGTACCCAACTAGAATTTGTGCCGGAATGAGTCCGCTCGATACAGAGAGGTGAATGCAATGGTGGAAAAAGGCGAGGAAAGGATCGACCGCAGGACATTTGTCAAGGCGACCGGAGGAGCAATGCTCGCGGCGGGAATGACTGCCAAATCCTATGGGCGCATTCTGGGGGCGAACGATCGCATTCGTATCGGTCAACTGGGCTGTGGCGGGCGCAGTCAAGGGCACGTGCACATGGTGCAACTGGCGGCCAAGCAGATGCCGGTGGAAACGGTTGCGGTCTGCGATATCTGGAGCCTGGCGCGGGAACACCGTGCTGCCCAGGTGAAGCGGGTATTCAACCTTGAGCCGGAAATCTATAAGTACTCTGAAGAGATGCTGGCGCGCAAAGATATCGATGGCGTGATGATTGCCACCGGAGACTTTCAGCATGCCAAGTTATGCGTGGAGGTGGTGAAGGCGGGAAAGGATTGCTACGTGGAGAAGCCGTTTGCCAACGTGCTCTCCGAGGCTATTGAAGCTCGCAATGTCGTCAAGCAATCCAAGCAGATAGTTCAGATGGGTACGCAGCACCGCAGCCAGCCTTATCCCTTGGCGGTCCGAGACGTGATTCGCTCCGGGCGTATCGGCGACATCGTTCATATCGAGCAGGAATGGAATGTGAATGAGGGGCGCTGGAGATTCACGTCGATGGACACCGGCCAATCGAAGGAAATGCTGATGGATATTCACTCCGAGTGGAAGGAGTGGCTTCACGGCCGGCCATCAAAGCTCAAGGAGGAGGACACGGACTGGAATCGGTGGCTTCTGGGGAAACCGCATCGCCCGTTCGATCCTCATGTGTATCTCGAATTCCGGCTGTATAAGGACTTTTCGTCGGGAATCTTTGATCAGTGGATGAGCCACGGCAGCGATCTGGTACACCTTTGGACCGATGAGACGTATCCCGAAAGCGTGGTTGCTACGGGGGGAATTTTCACGTGGAAAGATGAGCGGGAAAATCCGGATACGTGCGTTGCGGCGGTCACTTATCCCAGAGGCTTTCTCTACACCTATAAGACGCTTTTCGGAAACAGCTACCGAAGCTTTTCGAGGATTCATGGGCGCGACGGGACGATTGAGAATTATGGTGGCGAAGGCGCATCGCTATTTTCAATTACCCGTGAAGGGGGAAGGAATGAATTTGATCCAGCCGATACAGGGCTCGTCTATAAGCAGCTCCCCATTGTCGGGCCGGAAAAAGACCAGGAAGAGATCCTGCATGTTCCCGGCGCCCCGCCGCCGAACTCCCTGGGGCCAGACGATGATGACGTGGGCCATTTGGTGAACTGGTTACAGTCGATGCAGACGCGAACGCAGCCAAACGCCACGGTTGACCATGGCTTCTCGCATTCGATCGTGTGTATCATGGCGGCGGAATCTTACTGGAGTGGCAAGAAGCTGTATTGGGATCCCCGGAACGAAAAGATCGTTGACCATCGGGTCTAAGATCGCACCTTTCTATCAATTCTGGAGATATGCATCATGGAACGGCTGCTCCGCGTTTCTCCGGCGGCAATGCTTCCTCCTCCGCCGGATCACGCTCAGCGGTGAATCAAGGTAGGGTACATGAGACGAGCCAGAGGGGTATTTGAGATCGCCTTGGTCGCTTTGTTTCCGTTCTCTGCGGTGACCATGTATGGTCAAACGACAGCCGAATCACTGCAAAGCCTGCTTGCGCCGCCGGTCGAGCCCCTTCCTTTGATATCGACTTGAACAAGTCGATCGGCTCCCACGAACATCAAAGACGTTACCTACATCCACTAGGTTCTGCGGGAATAAAAGCGAATAGCTCAATGAGGTGAGTCCAGTGAGTGCAACGCACCAGGCAGGGCCGACGGCCAAGCCTCGAGGCCCAGGCCGGATACGCTGGTGGATCGTTTGGACACTCTTCTTTTCTACCGTTACCAACTACATCAGCCGCCAAACCTTTTCGGTTTTGGCGCCGCTGATTACGGCTCAATTTCATCTGTCTCACACGGACCTGGCCAAGATTCTTGGCGCATTTCAAATTTCTTATGCTGTGACCTGGCTTCTGGGCGGCATCTTTCTTGACGCAGTAGGAACACGCATTGGGCTGGCTCTCGCGGTGATCTTCTGGTCCGTCGTCAACATACTTACCGGCTTTGCCACATCCGTAGTTGGATTTGCATCGTTTCGATTTCTTCTTGGGATTGGGGAAGGCTTTAACTGGCCGGGAGCCAGCAAGGCAGTTGCCGAGTGGTTTCCCAGCCAGGAACGCAGCCTCGCAGTGGCGATCGTTGATAGCGGCTCGAGTGTGGGCGGCGCCGTGGCGGCGCTGGTTATTCCCTTGATCGCGTTGGCATTCGGCTGGCGATGGGCCTTCATATTCTCAGAGGGACTCGGCTTTATCTGGTTGCTGGTGTGGTTGCGCATCTACCATCCGCTGGACCGCCATCCGAAGGTAACGGCTGCAGAGGTCTCATTTATCCGCGCGGGCTAGGATGTACAGGGTGTCTCTCCGCGGCGTGGCTTGCGGCGCTGGATGAATCTTGTAAGAGACAGGAACGTGTGGGGCGTCGTCCTGGGACGCGCGCTTACCGATCCCATCTGGTGGTTCTATGTTTTCTGGCTGTCCGAATACCTCAGCGATGCTCGCGGCTTTAGCCTGAAGCGGATCGCGCTTTTCGCGTGGATGCCGTTCATTGCCGCCGATCTGGGCAATTTCACCGGCGGCCTTATCTCCGGCTATTGCATTCGACGAGGTCTCAGCGTAATCCGCGCTCGCACATGGGTGTGCGCTTTCAGTTGTCTGCCGATCCTGGCAGGGATACCAGCGGTGAGCGTCCACAATGTTTACACGGCATTGGCGTTGATCTGTTTCGCGCTTTGGGGCTATGCGAGTTGGTCCACAATGGGACTGACTCTGCCCTCTGACCTGTTTCCGCAGGATGTGGTCGCTACAGTTACGGGACTGAGTGGACTGGCAGCAGGCCTGATGGGGGCGGCTTTCACGTTTGCCGTTGGTGCTCTGGTTGATCGCTATTCTTACGCGCCCGCTTTTCAGGTTGCAGGCATGATGCCGCTCTTCGCGACCGCCTGCATCTTCTTGCTGATCCGTCTACCTATCCACACTCTGAAAGCGTAAGCTGCATAGAAGCGCGAACGGGCGAGAGGAGCCGGATTCCGCTCGTCCGTTCGCTGTGGGATCAGAATGTGAACCGCGATCCGAATTGAAATTGCCGTGGGCTATTAAGGTCACTCGTAATATTGCCAAAAAGTGGATAACCGGTGGATTCCTGAGACACATTCGGCCCTGCAAACTGAGCCTTGTTGGCAACGTTGTAGGAGGAGACATCGAAGCGGAGCGTCTTCTCTTTCCCAAGCGTGAAGCTCTTGAAGAAAGAGATATCCACATCGTTGGCGCCCATGGTGCGAACCTGGTCAAGATAGGCCGGCGCCGTTCCAGCTACAAACGGACTGGCAGGAGCTGCGAAGCAGGTGGGGTTGAACCACGCCGTTGCTCTGTGAGGGGCGCCTTTGCCAGGATCGCATGTCATGTCGGTCCGCTGATTAAAGTAGGACAGCGATGCACCCACCACGGGCGAATTGATCGGCACGCCAGTGCTGAAATAAGCTACGCCGTTGGCTGTCCAGCCACCCAGAATCGCGTTTCCCACCCCGCTCAGATTCAGCGCCCTTCCCTTACCCACAGGCAGGTCGTACGACACATCCCACGTGAATTGATATTTGACGTCCTGTGGGCTCACGGAATGCTCAAGGTTCCTGTTTTTCCAGTCCTGAGGCGCTCCTCCGTGAGCGCCGACAAAGCCGAGCGGAGGATTGCCGTCGTCGGTCATCAGCTTGGCCCAGGTTAAGGAGGCCAGAGTAGTGAAGTGTTTGGTAAGTCGCTTTTGCACCTTGGTCTGCAGAGAGCTGTACTCGGAATCGCCGCCAGGATAACCATTCACCAGAACGCCGTTGCCCGAGCCATAGCTGCCGTTGCCGAATTGCGGGTACGCCTGGAGCGACAACCAGAGCGGAACTGTGGACGAACCATAATTGCCGTTTGTGGGTGGCTGGATTGCTTCCCATTGGTTGGGCACCATCTTGCAATTCGGATCGGAAGTATCGACGCACAACGCATAGTTATTCATCTGGATCGTACCCAGGTCGAGTTCGTTTAGGTCGACCTGGCCAAGCGGCAGGAAGAGCCCTCTGCTCCCCACATAACCGGCGCTGAGAACGATGGAGTGGGGAAGTTCATATTCCACGCCGAAGTTGAAGTTATAGGTCAGACTCGTACGCTGCGAGTGCAGCATGGTGTTCAGAGAGTTGCCCAGGTTGTTGGCCAAGCCTTTCGGCGCATTGATGAGCGGTACGACCCCCGCCGGGAACGGATTGGACAAGGAATAGACGCCCGTAAAGCTCGGTGCGGGACTCCCCTCCGCTGCGACCGCACATGCCGACGTGCCGTTGAACACCGTATTGCCGTCGGAGTTAAGACAGGTAGCGTCCCAGTTGGTGACCGAGGCATAGCCGTCGCTGTCCAAATTGGCGGAGCCGACCATTTCCGCACTCGGGCCATAGTAGAAGCCCCCGCCGCCGCGGACAACCAAGTGAGTCACGGGCTGCCACGAGATACCCAGGCGCGGACCGAAGTCCTTCAGGTTGGTGGCAAAAGGAGACCGGCTGCCGCTGGACGCGTAGACCTCAGCGCCGGTAAAGGATACGCCGCTGGCTGTGTCGGTAGCCGTCGGATTGAAGTACTCCAGCCGGTTATGGCGCTCGGTACGCCCGCCGAAGATGTCCCAGCGAAGTCCCGCGGTGATGGTGAGAGCGTTGCTGGCATGATAGGTGTCTTCGATAAAGGTTGCGTAATATGGGTTAGCCTCGGCGACGAAGAGATCCTTGGTGAAGTTATAGCCTTCACTGCCCGGCGACGTTCCCATACCCGCGAGGAACGAGGCGAAGTCGCTGCCTCCAACCGGATTAGCCGCGCCCGAGGCCTGATCTGTAGCGGAGATGTCGAAAGCGTACGCGCCGGAAGGCGCCGGTGGCTGGCCCACGTTCAGGAATCGTTTCATATACTCCGCGCCAGCGGTGATTTCGTGCTTGCCCCAGACTTTCGTGATGGTTCCATTGATATCGCTGTTCTCGCTGGCAAAAATGAAGGTATTCCAGTTCGCGGTGCCGCCGATGCCGCCTCCCGCGTCCCAGAAATTCACGTAGGGAAGAGTCTTGTACACCTCATCGGAGGCGGTTGGAGTGGTAAATCCCAGAGCCGCGAGGTCGTCCACCTGGCTTTGGCCAAGATCGCCACCCTGATGCTCATAGTGCCGAGTGAAGGAGTAACGCAACTGCAATACGGTGGTTTGATTGATGGTGTAGTCGTCCGCCAGCAAGGCATTGCGCCCGTTGGTAACGTTCTGGGCATAATTCAAATCCCACGGATTGTTGAAGGCGTTGACACCCGAAGTGAAAAGCCTATCAAAGGAGAAACGGCCGAAGATGCGCTGCTTCTCGCTTTTGTCGTAATCCACGCGAATGTCAAACCTCTGCGCGGTTGTGGGGTCCACGCCCGGGACATACAGGTTGTTGAAGGCCCCGTCCGTGGCTGAATCGCACGTGGAAGGGTTAGGGGTATTGCACTTGGGGAACATGGACAGGAACTTCAAGGCGATGGGATTCGGGTTGGTAATCTTGTTGCCTGCAAATGGCTGTCTGGTTCCATCCGGGTTATCGGGCTGGGTTGGGTCGTAAATAGTGAAGGAATCAGCTGAAAAGTCACCGGTCCGCTCGGCGCTGGTGGGAACAGTGAAAGTGTTGGAACCATCGAACATTTGCTGTTGCGTGGCCTCGTAGTCGCCGAAGAAGAACAGCTTCTTGTGCAGGATGGGACCGCTGATCGAACCGCCTTCCTGATAACGATGAAAGTCCGGTGACGTGTTCTTGAGGCCCTGCTGAAACTGGCTTAGCTTATTGAAGTAATCGTTTGCGGCCAGCACATTGGGCCGAAGCACCACGAAGGCGTCGCCGTGGAACTGGTCGCCGCCAGACTTGCTGGCCAGGCTGATGACGCCCGCTCCGCCACTCTGATAGGAAGCGGGAGTGTTCTGGGTCTCAACGCGGGATTCGTCCACCCCATCCTCGGGAATTTCCAGGGCTGGGATGATGGCTCCGACGTTCTGTTCCGCAACGCCCAGCGGACTGCCGTCAATCATGTAATAGACAGAGCCAATGATGGCGCCGTTGATGGTGTACGAGGAGACATCAACCCCCGGGCGCCCGCTGGAGATGTTGATGATGGCCTGGGAGTTGGACGAGTTGGGTGATCCATTGGCTGGGGTGACGCCGGCACTCAGTTGTACCAGGTCAAAGACGTCGCGGTTTAACAGCGGGACGCGGTCAATGGTTTCGGCGGAGATGAGTTGGCCGACGGTGGAGTTGCCGGTTTCTACGAGGTCGACGGACTCAGAAACGGTTACCGTATCGGTAACGCTGCCCACACGCAGGGCAATGTTCACGGTGATGACTTGGTCCACGGTCACGCTCACCTTATCCTGGGCGACAGTTTCAAAGCCATTGCGGCTGGCAGTTACCTGATAATCGCCTGGGTTTAGGGAAACAAACGAGTAGAGGCCGGCCGCGGTGGTGACTGTAGATCGCGTGACCCCGGTCGCGTGGTTGAGTGCAGTCACCTTGGCTCCGGGCACCACGGCGCCGCTAGGGTCAGTCACCAAACCGTTGATTCCGCCCCTGCCGGCCTGGGCGAATGCGGCAATGGCCATACAAAATACAAGTATCCAGAAACAGAAGAATGTGCGCACAAACGAGGTATCCGCAATTCCGTTGTTCATTGCCCAACCTCCCGCGAAGCTCCTATTCAAACGTTTGAAATACCCGGAGAGACAATGTAGGATTTATTCGCTTGGCTGTCAAGCGAAAAATCGAGGCAACTCCTAATCTGCCTGAGGGTTATCCGTGACTCTGCGCACACCAGCCACTCACGCATTGCAACGAGGTCTCTCGTCGATTGCGGATAAAACGGTGTAAATTCAATGTCTGCGTCTTTCAGGGCGACAGTGGTTGCGAGTTCAAGAGGGTGCGCGTTGGTGGAATTTACTTCTTATCCGCAGACCAGCCCAACGAGCCATGACCGATGTCATTGTGGCAGAATGGCGCAGAGCCGCCAGCCTTGAAGGGGCCGGGGAGGCAGAGAAGTGGTTGAACGAAGATCCGGCCACGTCACGTTGCTCGACATTGCCCGTGCCTGTGGATTCTCGGTATCCACGGTTTCCATTGTGTTGAGCGAGGCGCCGCTCTCGCAGAATGTGGCGGCGACAACGCGCGAAAAGATACGGGCCATGGCGCGAAAACTTGGCTATCATCCTGACGCGTTCGCCCGATCGCTCCGCCGGCGGCGCAGCCAAACCATCGCAGTTCTGGCCTATGATCTTTCCGACCCATTCTGCGTTCCCATCATGCGCGGGATTCAATCTGGATTGCACCGAGCGAACTTTCTGCCGCTCCTGATGGATGCACAAACCCAACGCAAGCTTTTTGACAGCTACTTGAGCATGGTTCTGGAGCGGCGCGCCGAAGGTGTGATTGTGGTTGCCAGTTGGGTATTCGAAGAGACCAACCTGCTGGCTGACATCGAGAAGAATCACGTCCCAATCGTTATGGTGGGCCGGGACCTGACCGGCCGCGGAATCAACTCAATGGCGGTGGACAACCAGGCGGGAGGCACACTGGCGATGCGTCACCTGCTGGAACTTGGCCACCGTCGGATCGCGGTCGTCCGCGGGCCAGAAGAGCTTTTCGACAGTGAGCCTCGGTGGGCGGGAGTAAGGCAGGCTGCCGCGGAAGCCGGCGTTCAATTCGATCCGAAGTTGATCTTTCAACTGCCGGGGGCGACGGATTCCATCTCCAGCTTCGAAGGTGGACTGCGCCTCGCAAGACAGATGCTGAACTCGGGCCGCTTGTTCACGGCCGTCCTTGCCTTCGACGATTTGACCGCTCTTGGCGTGGTGCGCGGGCTCATTGGCGCAGGGTTGAGGGTTCCGGAAGATTGCTCCGTCGTAGGCTTTGACGACGTACTGCCGGCGGTGGTGGCTACACCGGGAATCACCACCATCCGACAGCCGTTAACTGAGATGGGATTGCTTGCGGCAGATTGGACATTGAAAGCAATCGAAGCGCAGGAGAGAGGAATTGACAAGGCACCACAGTTGTACGAGGCACAGCCGGAACTGGTGGTACGGACATCCTCGGCTCACCCGCCACAAAAGAGTAGGAGAGGCAGGAAACGGGGTGAACGCGGCACTTGACAATGTTAGGCAGGTCGGAGGATATTTTCAGAATTCAAACGTTTGAATTCCGATCCATCCGCGAGATTCCCGTTTGGAAGTAGACCTTTGTGGCAACTCAGCTAGAAATCTATAACGTGCTTGAACGAGGGAAGTTGGTGGCTATGAACGGAAAGGTTTTGTCATGTCTCGTTGCCCTGCTGGCATTACCGTTGGCTCTGCAGGCGGGAAATGTCACGCCCCTTCGTGAAGGATGGCGGGTGCAATCGGCCTGCAAACTCCAGGCAGGGGGCGACTCCGTTACGGCTGCCGGGTTTTCGGTTGACGGTTGGCTGAATACTTCAGTGCCCAGCACGGTGCTGGCCGCGCAGGCTGCCGCAGGTTCGGTCCCCGATCCCTACTACGGCGCCAACTTGCGCCAGATTCCGGGCGCCAGCTATCCCATCGGGCAGGACTTTTCCAACCTTCCCATGCCCGCGGATAGCCCCTATCACTGTGGGTGGTGGTATCGCAACGAGTTCACGGCTCCGGCAGCCTCTGAAAAGGACGAGCGCTTTTGGCTTCACTTTGGAGGCATCAATTATCGCGCCGATATCTGGTTCAACGGTCATCGCATCGCAGATACGACGACGGTTGCAGGCGCCTATCGCACGTACGACTTTGACGTGACAGATCTGCTGAATTCCGGTAAGGCAAACGTACTTGCGGTCGAGGCCTTTGCCCCCACGGAAAAGGACCTGGGCATCAACTGGGTCGACTGGAATCCCTGCCCGCCGGATAAGGATATGGGTCTCTGGGGCGCAGTGGATCTGGTGACGACGGGTGGAGTCACGTTGCGCTCACCGATGGCGGTTACTCACTTTAGCGACAACACACTCAGTTCCGCGGACCTGACCGTGTACGCCGAGTTGCACAACGCCACGGGGAGCACGGTCAGGGGCGTGGTTTCCGGCACGGTGGCAGGAGTTCGATTTGAACAGCCGGTCGAGCTGGTGGCCCATGAAGACCGTACCGTGATCTTCACTCCGCAACAGTTTCCTGCGCTGCATATTCGCGACCCAAGAGTCTGGTGGCCCTACCAGATGGGCCAGCCGCATCTCGAACGGCTGACCATGAGCTTTGCCGCGCAAGGCAGGCAGACCGATGAGCAAAGCGTGGAATTCGGAATTCGCGAGATTACCTCGGAACTTACTGCCAATGGCAGCCGGCTGTTTCGCGTCAACGGCAAGCCCATCCTGATTCGGGGCGCCGGCTGGTCGCAGGATATGCTGCTGCGAACCGATGAAAGCCGCCTGCGCGACCAGTTCCGCATGGTACGCGACATGAACCTGAATACCATCCGCCTGGAGGGCAAGCTCGAAACTGAAGAGTTTTTCCATCTAGCGGACGAGCAGGGAATCTTGGTGATGCTTGGCTGGTGTTGCTGCGACCACTGGGAGCATTGGAAGGACTGGACCGCAGAGGATCTGACCATTGCCACAGCATCGCTGCGGGCGCAGATGCTGCGCCTTCGCCAACACGCCAGCCTGCTGGTCTGGCTGAATGGCAGTGACAACCCTCCGCCCGCGGATGTGGAGCGCGCCTATCTGCAGATCGAGTCCGACACGCATTGGCCCAATCCGATTCTTTCGTCCGCATCGGGTACGCCCACCACCGTCACCGGCGCCAGCGGTGTCAAGATGAATGGACCCTACGATTACGTTGCTCCCAGCTACTGGTATGTTGGGACTCGCTACGGAGGAGCCTCCGGGTTTAATACGGAAACCAGCCCGGGGCCGGCCATTCCCTCTCTTGCCAGCCGGCAAAAGTTCCTGCCCGATGCAGAGGCTTGGCCGCCCACAGCCACTTGGAGCCTGCATAACGGCGGCAGTGAATTCGCGACTCTCAAGGTATTCGACGCGGCCATGGAGGCCATCTACGCCAAGCCGCACTCGGCAGCCGAGTACGAGCGCATGGCACAGACCATGGAGTACGACTCAGAGCGCGCGATGTTTGAGTCCTACAGCAAGAATAAATATGTATCCACCGGTGTGATTCAGTGGATGCTCAACAATGCGTGGCCGTCAATGATCTGGCACCTCTACGACTACTACCTTGACGCGGGCGCCGGATACTTCGCAACGAAGAAGGCTTGTGAACCGTTGCACATTCAGTACTCTTACGACGACCGGTCGATCGTCGTGGTGAATAGCAACTATGAGTCCGTGGCAGGACTGCATGCAAGTGTTCACGTCTATAACCTGGCCTGGAAAGAGCTGTACAGCGCCGAAGCGGCCGTGAATGCCAGCCTGGATAGCGCACAGCGTGTTCTTTCGATACCAGACAGTCTCTATTCGGGCCCAGAGAGGGTCTTCTTTATCAATTTGTCCCTGACGGATGCCACCGGACGCGTGGTGAGTCACAACTTCTATTGGGTGCCATGCACGCTTACCACCTTCGATTGGGAGAACACTGACTATACTCACACACCGGCGCAACGTCACGAAGACCTGACTGCGCTCACTAATCTTCCACCCGCGAGCGTGGCTGCGCACGCGGAGATTGAAACCACGCCGCGCGGCCGCGAGATTCGCGTACACCTTCAAAACACATCGGCCGCACTGGCATTTCAATTACACGCCGCTGTCCGCACGCCGTCAGGCGGCCTGATCGCCCCGGTCTTCTGGTCAGACAATTGGATCGAACTGATTCCAGGTGAATCAACCGTGATGACCGCACTGCTGCCAGAGAGCGTCAGTGGCGCGGCCATCGTTCAAATCGAGGGTTGGAATATTGCATCCCAAACCTTGACACCGATTACGGCTAGGGTGCCCTGAGAGACAGCTTCTAGCTGCCAGCTCCTAGCCATCCCAGGTCCCAAAATCAGGACCTGGAGCGTCTGTTAACCGATGAGTAACCCCACCCCCTCCCCCCCCTATTCTGGGGGTAAATTCTTTATTTTCATGCGGGTAGAGTAGGGGGTTCCGCTGTATAATATTGATTCTGCATGAGTTAGCCACAGAATATAGAAAACAAAGGGGTTGCGAAGATTTTTCGAGACGCGGTCGATTGTTGCTCCTGGCAGATTCAGGAAGACAGATACCCGTCCGCGCCGGTCCGCTCGCGGGTTCACAACGGGTGAGCCGGTTGAAGATGTTTCCCGCTCTTGCAATCGACTATTGGCACTCTACTCAAGTCCAATTATGCGCCGCATCGACATAATTTCATGCAAAAGGGCAGCCATTCTCAGGTTTCGAAGGGAAGAGCACTGCAGGGCGAAGTGGCGTATTCGATTCTGCACCCCGGCCGTGTTCACCACTGCAGTCATCACACTGCCTCGGGTGTTGACCGCTTGCGCTGAACTTAACCGCAAAAATCCGATCTCGGATATTTCTTCTTCGAATCCCTCTAAGTTTCTAAACAGGTTCTTAGAAAAAGCATCGGGATCAGAGCATCTACCGGCCATCGAGGTTAAAGCGCTCGCGGACTTCATAGCGTGAGCCGGCAGGGCCGAGGAAGCTCTCGTAGAGAAAAAATTGCTGAGAGACGAACCTGGTGAAATTCGGATGGTGGTTTAATTTGGCTTTGAGCTCCTGAAGACTTTGCGGCTGGCCGTTGCGTTTGCCGCGCGCGAGAGTGATGTGCGGTTGATAGGGTCGAGCCTCGGGAAGGAATCCGCAAACCGCAGTCGCCGCGCTGATCTGCGCATGGAGAGAGAGCAACTCGGGCGTGAGCCTGACTCCGGCAAAGAGAATTCCAGAGCGATCAAAAAGGCCCAGTTCCTCAAGCGATACGGGCACGGGCGGCGCATTCAACTCGCGCAATCTCGCGACAACGCATACGTAATGTTCCTGATCGGTATTGCCCAGGAACTGCAGAGTGATATGCCAGGATTCCGGCGTCGACCAACGGAGCCCGTCCCCGCCGGATCGAAGGCGCGCCGTGATTGCCGAAAGCTGGTCGATAACCGTGGCCGCCAGAGGAATTCCGACAAAGAGGCGCATACGAGAGTAGTTTAAGGCAGTTTTATTGCCAGGTGCGAATACCGATTCGACGACATGGGATCGGACTTTGCCAGCACCGGCGCTGCGTAACCCGTCAATGTTTACCGCTGCGTGTGGCTGGAAGGCTTGTCGGAGTGGAAAATACTGTGGTTGATATCGGGCCAGAACTCCTTGAAGAAAAATGACGCCGCATCGATTCCAACATCCAGTCCCCACTCTGTGCCTGTGTTGGCAAAGCTGCGTTCCCTGGACGGATAGTAGAGACTAGACAGGCCCGCAGCCGCACCTGCACCGACAACCTCACTTATGTTGAAGACTTCAGCTCCGGAGTCCGATCGCGTGATCACGGCGCGGCTCAACGCGTAGCCGGTCCGTTTAAGGAATCCTCCCCTGCTCAATGTGTAGAAGCGCGTGTCCTCATGTGTGATGGTGGGCACCACGAATTCAACCATATAGTTTTCACTGGTCTGATCGACGGCAGCGTGCCAGAAGTAGCGGGCATATCCTGCCGCGCCCTGATGGAACTCCGGAGTTGCGTTCTCTTCCATCGAGTAGCCGGCGAGAATTACAGGGATAAATATGGAAGAGTAGTCGAAGGAGTCCTCGGTCGCGGTGACAAATTTGTCTTTCACTGATTGCGCCGGCAGCTTCTCGTCGGTGCTGACGGCGCGAAAGTTCGGAATAATGCCAAGGATCCGCTTCGTTTGAGGCGCTCGGGGATCATCAGGCACTTTCTGCGGGACAGGCGCGTCCGGGACGCTGTTCTGTGCGGCTTGTGGCAGTTCGGCTGCGCCGGCAAGTGCGACCGGCGAGGCGGCAGGCGACGAGTCGTCGCTGGCTGGCTTACGGGCAGCAGAATTCTCCGTGACGCCTTCGAGGGAGTTGGCAGGGATTGTGTTTTGTTGTGCTGCCATGTTAGACGAAGATGTCAGGACGCAGGTAAACGGCAACAAATACAGGGCAGTGCGGGCCAGAGATCGAATCCCGAGTTTCCCGCACCGTAGCATAATTCGCTTCATAGAGTATTCGATAGGAATATTCATAGAAAGTTCGATACTTTATCTGACTATCGGAATCGCGAAAATGGAAGCCACAACCAGGCAAAATGAACAAATCATCATCTGGCATACCGATAGAACGACGGACCTCGCCCCGGAGTACCGGCAAGAGTGAGTGGCCGAGGAAGCCAATGGGCGTGCCGCTGGCGCATGCACTGCAATGATTTGGCGGGTGATTCCCGGCTTGCATTGACGTGCGCTGAGGTTCAGGCTTGTAATTCTTGTTAGGCCCGGTTCTTCAACTCAGGGTAGCGTGCGTAGATGCGGCGCTGGTCGTCAGGACTGAGCTGGCCCAGCCGTATCGGTTTGTCCTGCGGCCGCGAGCCTTTCTGATTCAATACATTCATCAGGCTCCATTCACGCTGCAATCCGTGGGGCTCTTCGGCCTTCAAGTCGTAGCGGGTGAAGTCGATGGCCAGGGGAGGATTGCTCTTGGTCCAGTCGTGCAGGAGCGCGAGGCGAAACTCGCGGTTCATGAACCACTCGATTTCCAGCTCCTTTTCCGAGCCCGGCGCCCCGGTTCCTTTGGCATCAAAACGGTAGTTGAGCGAAACATTGCTGGGGGTATGCTTGCGCCACTCCAGGCCGAACGCTCCTTCGGTCATGACCTGGGTATCGGGCCATCTTTCCCGTACGGCCTGAAGCCAGTAAGTCAAGTCTTCATCGTGGCCGACCGAGATCTCCCAGATGCCCGTCACCCAGCCAAAGCCGTTGAGAGCATGGCCTTGGTCGAAGTGCATTGCGCTGGTATCCATCATCTCCTTGCGGCCCCGCACCGTTCCAAGATTACCGACGGTTTCGATCGGGCCCACACCAATCCGGCTGTTGAACCCACCCTGGAATCCGTCGCGCCGGGCGGCCAGAAAGTCACAAGTCCAACCGTCAAGGCAAACGCAGTCAATAAAATCGGCCGTGCCCTGCGCGGGCTTCAGATAGTGCTCGCGGCTGGGGTAATAGGGATAGCAGATGCCGCCATCGCCGTCGCCGTTATCGATGGCATGCTGGCTCCAGATCTGGCCCTGGCATACATGAATGCCCTCATCGGCGGCGAGGAATCTCTGATTTTCCGCGTCAAGAAAGCCGGCCACCAGGCATTGCGGGCGATAACCGCCTCCCACCATCCCGGAGATGAGCCCGAGCGCCTTGTGAATTGTTACCCGGATATGTTCACGGGTGTCGTACATCGGCGCAAAATAACC
>Ga0182027_10002703_pt1 | contig 28524 bp, 17 predicted proteins | sample 712E1DmetaG_FD_121300 | JGI IMG/M metagenome (GOLD analysis project Ga0182027, IMG submission 121300) | Permafrost microbial communities from Stordalen Mire, Sweden - 712E1D metaG (Illumina Assembly) | ecosystem: Environmental > Terrestrial > Soil > Wetlands > Permafrost | place: Sweden...
CCAACTGCGGCTTCTCCAGAAGCATCGGGCAGATTGGGCCTCGCGCAACCTTCGCGTTCTCTGTCTCAATCTCGATGATCCTCAGGACGCAGGAACGGTGCGCTCCTTTGCCACAAAAGAAGGCATTTCTCTGCCGATTCTGCTGGCAACGCAGGAAGTGGCAGGCGTCTACAACATCATCTACCGCTATCTGTTCGACCGCAGGAGAGATCTCGCGCTCCCAACTTCTTTCCTGCTCAACCGGGACGCCATGATCGTCAAGGTCTACCAGGGGACGCTGGAGCCCGCCCGGCTGCTGGACGACGTCCGCTCGGTTCCCGATACTCCAGCCGGTTTTCTACAGAAAGCCCTGCCTTTGAAGGGCACCCTGGTTCAAGACGTATTCCAGCGCAACGATCTCACTTACGGAGTAGCGCTGTTTCAGCGCGGCTATTTGGAAGCGGCGGCGGCCGAATTCCAGCAAGTGATTCTCTCTAACCCGGGCGAGCCGATCGCCTATTACAACCTGGGCACGCTTTACCTGCGAAGAAATGCGTTGCCGGAGGCGCGCCGCTATCTTGAGCAGGCGGTGAAGCTGCGTTCCAGCTATGCCGAAGCCTGGAACAATCTTGGGATGGTGGCCGCACAACAAGGTCAGGAAGACGAGGCCATCAAGAATTTCCAACAGTCCCTCGCGCTTAGACCAACCTACGCCACCGCGCTTCTGAATCTCGGAAACCTGCTCCGCCGAAAAGGAGTGTTTGCTGAAGCTCAAAAACTTCTCGAGCAGGCGGTGGAAGTCGCTCCCAATGACCCCGAGGCCAACTACAGCGTGGGAATGTTCTACGCCCGCCAAGACCAGCTTCAGCGCGCATCGGATTATCTGGAGAAGGCGGTGGCCCTGCGCCCCGATTATGCCGATGCACTGAATAACCTGGGAGTTCTTCGGGTGCGCCAGGAACAGTATTCCGAAGCGCGGCAGAAATTCGAAACATGTATCAAGGTTGCTCCGAAGTTTGACCAGGCTTACCTCAATTTGGCCAGGCTCTACGTTCTTTTGAAGGAGCCGGAAAAGGCCAAGGAAATACTTCGGGAATTGCTGCACCAGCAGCCAGAGAACAAGTTGGCCCAACAGACTCTGGAAATGCTAAATTAATCATCAACCGCTTTCATTCCAGGGTGAGCGCGCGGAGGTGTACCCATGGTCATTTGTAGTTTTGTCCGGCACACGACCGGGAAGTGGGGCTGGCGAACGGTACTGACCAGCATCGTCGTGCTCAGTGCGATTTTCTTCGCCAGCCGGGGAGCTGCCGGGCAACAAGCGGCTCCCAGCAAACAAAGCGCCCACCCAGCTTCCAAAGCCTCTTCTCCTTTTGCGGATGCAGAAGCGCTTCTTCGGCAGGGTAAACTCGAAGACGCAAAAAACAGACTTCAGGAAGAACTCCAGCAGAATCCTACCAGGCCTGAGGGATTCGCGCTTCTGGGGCTTGTGTACGCCGCGGAGAAGAACTACACCGAAGCTCTCACCGCGTTCCAGCAAGGATTGAAACTCAACCCGAAATCCACCGGGATTCGCAACGACATGGGCAACCTGTACGTGGCTCAGGGGAATCTTGACCTGGCCGAAAAAGAGTTCCGGGAGGTTGTGCGCGTGAATCCGGCGGATTACGACGGCAACTACAACCTGGCCCTCGTCCTTCTGGCGAAGAAGCAGCCTGCAGCGGCCATTCCCTACTTGCTGCGAATCCACCCGCAAACGACTGCGTCCCAGTTCGGTCTGACGCGGGCCTATCTTGACGCTGGCAAGACCGCGGAAGGATTGAAGACCGCGGGGGAACTTTCTGTCCATAATAAAGACAACGTGCAGGTGCACTTCACGTTGGGCGTATTGCTGGCGGCGGAGAAACAACTCCGGGCCGCGCAAATCCAACTGGAACAAGCCAATGTGTTGCAGCCGCAGACCTTCGAGATCCTCTACAACCTCGGACAGGTCTATGTGCGTAACGCCGAATACGCGAAAGCGGAACTCACCCTGAAGCGCGCGCTCAATCTCAAGCCCGATTCGCCCGAGACGCTTTCTCTGCTGGCGCAGGTTTATTCCGCGCAGCAGAAGCCTGTGGACGCGCTAGACCTGCTGGTGCGCGCACACAAGCTTGCGCCAGAGAATACGGACATCATCTATTACCTGGCGCTTGTGAGTATGTCTCAGAATTATTACGAGGACTCCATTCTCCTGCTGGAATCCGGCTTGAAAATCGCTCCGCAGCGGATGGACCTGCGCGCGGCACTGGGGGAAAGCTACTTCATGTCGGGTAGGGCAGAGAAAGCCATCGAGGAGTTCAAACAGATGACCGAACTGGATCCTACGGCGCGATCCTATGCGTTTTTGGGGCTTTGCTACCGTCAACTGGGACGTTTCGACGAGGCGCAAAAATATTTTCAAGAAGGCCTGAAAAAAGATCCGCGGAATCCTTCGTGCCTTTTCAACATCGGATATATCGAGGAGCACCAGGGAAATCACGAGGCAGCCGAACAGCGCTTCCAGGAAGTACTTCGCTTGAGCCCCAACCATGCCGAGGCTTTGCTGGAACTGGCAAATTTGCGTATCGCCAGCAAAAAATACGCGGAGGCTGCCGAGCTGCTGAGAAAATTCGTCCGCGTGAGCTCGTCCCCTGCACCGGGATACTACAAGCTGGCGATGGTTGAACGGAGCCTCCATCAAACGAAGGCTGCACAACGGGATATGAGCGTGTTTCAGACGCTCTCCAAGAACGTTTCGACCGGCCCCTACCCCTTCGAGAAACTTTTTGATTATCTCGACAACCGTTCCAACCTTTCCAGCAAGGAGAAGGCGCAACTCGACCTCACCGAGCTGGCTAAACAGATTCAGAAACAGCCGGACCAGCCGGAAAACCTGTACTTGCTCGCCGAAGGATACCTGAAACTCGGCAACGTTGAGGAAGCTCGCAAAGCGATCACTCAGTTGGACCAGCTAAGCACCGGAGACTTCCGGACACAAACCGGGGTAGGAGTCCTGTTGGCGCGCTACCGTTTGTACCAGGATGCCATCCAGCATTTCCAGGCGGCCATGCAGGCGAATCCCGATTCTGACGATATAAAGTTTGACCTGGCAGACGCCTATTTCCGCAAAGGCATGTACCCGCAAGCGCTCGAAGTCGCCCAGCAGGTCTCTGCAAACGGCCAGCAGGACGATGCCTTTCTCTCCTTGCTGGGGGATATCAGGGCGCATCTCGGCCAGCTCCCCGAAGCTTCGGAGATTTACAGGAATGCCATTCGTCGCAACCCCGACAACGACCAATATTATCTCTCCCTCGCGCTGCTACAACTTCGTCAGAACGATCTACGCGCTGCGGAAAAAACTCTGCAGGACGGTCGCTCTCGCATTCCGGGATCGGGCAAACTCCTCTGGGGCCAGGGACTGGTTTCCGTGTTAGAAGGCAAGACGGCGCAGGCCGCGGAGCAACTGGAGCAGGCTGTTGATCTTTTGCCGGAATGGCTGGGCAGTTACTCCACGCTGGGCGTTTTTTATTATCAAACAGGCCAAATCGACAAGGCCAAGGAAGTGCTGAACCGCTTTAAAGGGAGTAGTGCCGGCGGCGGGCTGGACGTGAATCGCATTGCAGAGACCTTGGAAAAAGCTCCCGCCATGCCGCTGGTGGTGAATGAACCGATGCCCATGGTGGCTCGTCAGCAACTGCTGCAATTCGCGCTTTCGATTGCCGACCGCACTCTTTGATTCAGCCAAGTCAAACTTTCGGTTGTGAGGCCCGCGGGTCGGCGGTAAAATCAACTCTGCCAGTTTGTGCCGAACTGCCGAACCAGCAAGGAATGCGGAAAACATCCAAGACAATCAGTCCGTTGGTTTGCAGAAATGCTTGCGTCGCACTCCTTGCACTGAGCGGCGTACTCTGCGTTTCCGTCCCTCTGAAGGCACAATCGCCACAGACACAGAAGCAGAAGGACGCTCCCATCACCGTTCGTTTTACGGACATACGAAAGTCCGCCGGTATCACGTTTCTGCAAGATTCCACGCAAACCGAAGAGAAATACTATCTCGAGACCATGGGCAGCGGCGTCGCCTGGCTCGACTATGACCAGGATGGCCTGATGGATCTTTTTTTTGTGCAGTCTGGCCCCACGGACGCCTACAAACCGGCTCACCCTCTGCGCTGCGCTCTCTATCACAACAATGGCGACGGCACTTTTACCGACGTCACCGAAAAGGCCGGCTTGGCAGGCGAAGGCCATTACGGTCAGGGCGTGGCCGTGGGTGACTTCGGCAACGACGGCTATCCCGACCTGTACGTCACCGGGTATGGCCGTGCCATCCTTTACCACAACAACGGCGACGGCACCTTTACCGACGTCACCAGCAAAGCCGGAGTCGCCGACCAGGGCATGTGGTCCACGAGCGCCGGTTGGTTCGACTATGATAAAGACGGCTGGCTGGATCTGATCGTCACCAACTACATCGAATGGAGCCCCCAGAACAACCTCTGGTGCGGCGAACACCGGCCCGGTTACCGTTCCTATTGCCATCCCGGAAATTACCGGGGTCAGAAAACAAAACTGTTTCACAACAACCACGACGGAACCTTCACCGACGTCAGCGACGCTTCTGGTGTGGGTAAGCCGGAATCCAAGGGCATGGGCGTGGTGCTGGCGGACTTTAACAACGACGGCTGGACGGACATCGCCATTGCCAACGACACCTGGCCCAATTTTCTTTTCCTCAACAAGCATGATGGAACGTTCGAGGACGTTTCCTTCGTTTCCGGCATGGCGGCTAGCGAAGACGGGCGTTACGAAGCCGGCATGGGCATCGACGCGGCGGATGTGGATCGTGATGGCTGGCAGGATATATACATCACGCACCTGGACTTCGAATTGAATCGTCTCTACCACAACAACCACAACGGCACCTTTGACGACGTTACGTTTTCCTCCGGGATCGGGAACAAGGCGATGGGGTTGAGCGGCGTTTCGATGAAGTTTGTGGATTACGACAACGATGGCTGGCCGGACATTTTGCAGACCAACGGCGCCATGGTGGATAACGTGGAACTCTATCACAGTGAGGTTACTTACAAGGAGCCGTTGCTGATGTTCCGCAACCTGGGCAAAGGACAGTTCGAGAAAGTCTCCGAATCACTCGGTCCCGATTTCATGCGGCCCGTTGCCGGCCGCGGGCTGGCCACCGCCGATTTTAACAATGACGGCGCCATCGGCATCGCCGTCAATGTTCGTGGGGATTACCCCGAACTCCTGCGTAACGACGGTGGCAACGCCAACGATTGGCTGGAAGTTCTGCTCATTGGGACGCGCTCGAACCGCGACGGCATCGGCGCCTCGTTGAAATTGACCACGGAAGGGTTCGTCGAAGTGGAACAGGCAAAAGGCGGCATGGGTTACATGTCGGCGAGCGACCCGCGGATTCACTTTGGCCTCGGCAAGCGCACCAAGATCGAGTCGCTGGAAATCACGTGGCCCAGCGGGCAAGTGGACCGTTTAACGAATGTACCCATCAACCAAATCATCGCGGTCAAAGAGGGCATCGGAATTGTGCCGCGAAATTTTCCCAAGGTGACAATCCGATGACCATGGTTCTACCGCGGCGGCGCTTTCTTGGCTCTTCCCTTGTTGCACTCGGCGCAACTTTGCTCGACGCGCTGGCAACCCCGGTCTGGAAATGGAATCGCTCGGCGATCCTGGAGGCAAAGGCCCTCCCGAATTCACCGGCAACCTCGCCCGTCACGTTTGTTGATGTGGCGCGCGAAGCTGGCCTCACGATTCCGAATGTGTGGGGCGGCATGGAACACAAGCGCCTCATCATTGAAGCGAAGGGCAGCGGAATCGGCTTTTTCGACTACGACAATGACGGCTGGCTGGATATTTATCTCACGAACGGGACCCTGCTGGACGCCAAGTGGCCGACCGGCGCCGCACCAACCTCGCACCTGTACAAAAACAAGCGCGACGGCACCTTCACCGACGTCACGGAAAAATCCGGAATGGGCAGGACCGGCTGGCAAACGGGTGTGTGTGTCGGCGACTACGACAACGACGGCTGGGACGATCTCTTCTGCTGCTTTTGGGGACACAACATCCTTTTCCACAACAATGGCGATGGCACCTTCACGGATGTGGCGCGCAAGACCGGCCTCTACAACGAGAAAGTTCGCTGGAGCTCGGGCTGCACTTGGTTCGATTATGACCGCGATGGGCACCTGGATCTTTTCGTGTGCCACTATATCAAGCTCGATCCCGCAAACACGCCCGCTCCCGGTGATGCCGCGTCCTGCCAATGGAAAGGGATCCCCGTGATGTGCGGCCCTCGGGGCCTCCCCGGCGACACCAACGTTCTGTTTCACAACAACGGCGACGGCACGTTTACCGACGTCACGGAGAAAGCGGGCATCCTGAAGCCCGGCCCGCGCTATTCCATCACCGCGGTCTCCTACGATTTCGATAACGACGGATGGCCGGATCTTTATGTGGCCGTGGATTCCGAGCCGAGCATCCTCTTTCAGAACAACCACGACGGCACGTTTACCGATGTCGCCATGATCGCGGGTTGCGCCTACAACGAAAATGGGCACGAGCAAGCGGGGATGGGCATAGCCGTCGGCGACTACGCTTGCGACGGCTGGTTTGACATCTTCAAAACCAATTTTGCCGACGACACCTGCAATCTGTACCACAACAACGGCGACGGCACCTTTACCGATGCGGCGTTTGAGTCCGGAGTTGGCATCATCAACCAGTACGTCGCGTGGGGCTGCGGCTTCCTTGATTACGACAATGATGGTTGGCCGGACATCCTGCAGGTCAATGGACATGTTTATCCGGAAATTGATACGCAGCATACCGGGCAATCCTTCAAGAACCCGCGCCTGGTGTACAAGAATTTGGGTGGAGGCAGATTCAAGGACGTTTCCTCTGAATTGGGGCCCGGGATCAGCGAGCGTTTTTCCAGCCGTGGCGCGGCCTTCGGCGATTACGACAATGACGGCGATATCGATGCGCTCATTCGTAACATGAGCGATGTGCCGTCGCTGCTTCGCAATGATGGCGGCAATTTGCAGAACTGGATCAAGGTCAAATTAATCGGAACGAAGTGCAATCGCACCGCCATCGGCGCTCGCGTGCGTGTTGTCACGGGCAATCACGCCCAAATGGACGAAGTGCACAGCGGCGGCAGCGTGATGTCGCAGTCCGACCTTCGGCTGCACTTCGGCCTGGGCAAGGCGCAAGTGGTCGATGCACTCGAAGTGAAATGGCCCACTACGCAAAAGGTCGAGCGCTTCACGCAGGTGAAAGCCGATCAGATCCTCACCATCCGCGAAGGCAGCGGAATTGTTGACACGTTCAAGCCAAACTCAAAGTAGCCGAGTTTTCGGCAGTGGATCAGTTTGAATTTCCTTGATGCCGCACAACAAGGCAAGGCTCCGAGAGCATCGTCAGGTCGTCAGTCCACCCAATGCGCAAAAGCATAGCGCCAAGGAGATTCATGGTGCATGGCTCTTCTACGGCACTCTTGAATGAGGCTCTTTCCCCCCATTCTTTAGGAAACTGCCTCAGGGCCAGCCGCGCGCACTCCACATGGCTGACGGATTTGCCCACATGAGTAACGAATGCTTCAAACAGCAGCAGGTCTCGCTCGAATAGTCGGTCGCGCCATTTGAAAGTTGGTCTGGCAGCCTTAGCGCGGCACCGGAGTCCGTCAAGGATGTACGGAACGATCACCAGCGCTTTGGTGAGCGCACACGCCCCGGCCGAGGCTGCGAACGCTCGATCTCCATCGCCTTTGCGGGCTTTATCCAAGTCGCATCGCTTCCTTCCGTAAGGGACAAACATCGGGGCCTCAAATCCCAGCGCCACAGGACCCATCTTCATCGCGCTCGCGAGAACCTCGATGCACTTGTCGATGTCCGTTCCCGGTGTAGTGCTGCCGGACGGTCCCTCGACCACCCATCCAAGATTCGTCAAACTGCCAATATCGACCACAGCGACGTGAAGCGATTCGTCGGTCATTGTCGGCGTCCTTCCGATCGCCCCTAATCTAAACACAGCGTCATAAGTAATTGCGCACGATTCGAAACACAATACTCGCCAGGAAGGTCCATTTTCGAATCGATGCGCATCCAGTTGAGACGCTGTGTTTAAGAACGAAACAACTTCATCTTGGTCCAGAGAAATTCAAACTGGCCCAGGACCGGATTTTCTCATCAGCCACGTTTATGCCTGCTATTTAAGCGTCACAAAGCCCGCCTAGCGGTGAATTCGTGCGGCCCAGCCGCCGCCCGGCGCCAGCTTAATTTTCAGCTTGGTCGTCCGGGTCACTTGCGTCCTCACCAGTTTGTAATCGCTTGCCATGCGGTCCGCGTTTTCGCCGTCTTGATAGGCATCCATTTGGAAATTGCCCTCGGGCAGGAAAGAGAAATCAATCTCCAGTTCCCTTCCCGTCCAGTTTGTCATCGCCCCGACGTACCAATCCGAACCATTTCTACGCGCCACCGCAACGTATTGCCCGATTCGTCCATCGAGGGCCTTCGATTCATCCCACTCCGTGGGCACGGCGGCCAGAAACTCCATCGCTTCCGGTTCGCGCAGGTAATTCGACGGGCTGTCCGACAGCATCTGCAAGGGGCTCTCGAAGACCACGTACATTGCCAATTGATGGCAACGCGTGCCGAGGCTCATGGGGCGGTCGAACACCGGCGTGAAGCTGGCTTTCTGAGCATTCAGCATCGCTCCCGGCGTGAAGTCCATCGGCCCAAGGAACATCCGCGTGAACGGCAGCGTGACGGTATGATCCGGATCCGTCTCCGCGCTCCACTTGCTCCACTCCAACCCGCGGACGCCTTCCGTGCTGATCAGGTTGGGCCAGGTGCGCGTCATCGTCGCGGTTTTCTGGCAGCCGTGAAAATCCACCAGCATGTGGCGCTTGGCGGTTTCGCGGCTGACTTTGTGAAAATAGTTGATCAGCAGTTGATCGCTGCGCTGCATGAAGTCCACCTTGATGCCCTTGACGCCCCATTTCTGGTATTGATCCAGCGCCGGGATGAGCTGATCGTCCAGCGTTTTCCAAATTACCCACAAGATGACTCCCACGTTTTTCTGCTTGGCGTAGGCCATCAATTCTTCCATGTTGATTTCCGGCACCACCTCCAGCACATTACCCAGCTTGTACCAGCCTTCGTCCAGGATGATGTACGGAATGCCGTACTTCGCCGCGAAATCAATGTAGTACTTATAGGTTTGCGTGTTGACCCCGGCTTTGAAGTCCACGCCGTAAATATTGTTGTCATTCCACCAGTCCCAGGCGACTTTGCCCGGCTTGATCCAGCTCGTGTCCTGCACCTGGGAAGGTTTCTCCAATAGCCACACCAACGGATTCGTCAGCAGGTCCGCGTCCCGGTCGGTAATGCCCAGCACGCGCCAGGAGAAGGTGCGTTTTCCGGAAGTCACGGCAATATAATCGGCGCTTTCGACGACTCTGAAATCGCGATCGCGGCTGAGTTCTTCTTTCAGCGGATAGGGTGGAAAGATCGCGGAAAGTCCGTTGCCACCAGTGCCGTGCAGCCAAAGTCCCGGGTATTCCTCCAAATCCGATTCCGCGATGGCCACCTTTGCGCCTCCTTCCGCATCCACGACCGCGGGAAGGGTGGCTAAAAATGCCGGATTGATATTCGACAAGAGTTGCGGCAGATATTTGCGTTCGTTGTGAGAGAAGAAGCTGTCTTCCTGCGGATAGAACACCACGAAATTGGAGGTGAAGCGGAAGTTCGCTTCCTCGCCGTAGATTTTCACCTGCTCCGCGGGGAGCGACGTCTCGAACCGGTAAGCGACGCCTTCGTTGTACGCGCGGAAGACCACGGCATACCCGCCTTCCATGTCCAGGCGGAGTTCGTTGTAGTTGTCGCGAATTTTCGCGAATTTCTGGCGCACCACCGGCTCAAGCATCTGCTCGCTGTGGCGTTCCTTCGATCCCGTGACCTTGACTTCGTGTCCCAGCACCTTATGGTCAACGTCCATCGAGAGCGAGCTGTCCTGCAGGAGCGCCACGCCCTTCAGAACCACATCGTAACGGACGCCTTGCGCCGTGCGGATTCGCACTTCGATTCTTTTGTCCGGTGAGCGCAAGTCGTAGCTGGCTTGTGCCCTGCCATCCACCGCGAGTCCGAACAGAGCAATTACCATTAACACAGACTTCCACAATATGTTCTTCATGGTGCAATTCCTTCTTTCTTTCTGCTATCGCGAAATCTCGATCGGATGCGGCCTATCCGTATCAGGCTAGGCTGTTTCCGGAGCGACGCTCACAAGTTCAAACTGAACTTGCTGTGCTCCCAGGACCGGGTGTGTCGCCGTCAACCGCACGGTTCCCGGCTGTTCCTTCGCGCGGATCCAGATAGCGCCGGTGCCGCCAATCAGCGCAAATGGATTGTCGCCGATGATCTCCGCGGGACCTTCTAGTTTCAGCTTGATGGCGTCGTTTGCGAATGGCCGGATGGCCCCAAATTCGTCCGTCACGCGAAGCACCACGCGCGTCGTGTCGGCTCCGTCTGCATTCAATTTTGTGTCGTCTGGCAACACGGAAAATTTCTGATCGAGCCCCTTGCCGGATAGGGTCTTGACGATCACCTGCTTGCCCTCGATGTATCCTTCGATCCGCAAGTCTCCCCACGCTCGTACGGAACGCCGGAAATCCGCGGTGAACGGCGCATAGCGAAGGTATTGGAATTGTGCTTTGTCCGGATCGGCTTCCGCCACCAACTTATCATTAACATAAAATTTCAGATGGTCGCAGTTGGAACAGACCATCGCCTTTGTGAATCCGATCGATTCATCCCCGCGGGCCCAGTGAAAAGCAGGCTCAAGCACGATTTCCTCCGCAGGATCGCACTGCGACTTGTAGAAGCCTGCCGCGGGCTTTGGCTCGCGAAAGATGTCGGTCACGCCGTGGTAGCAAATGCGGTCGCCGCTGCCGAAATCGCTATGCGTGTTGTAGTCGAAAGCGCACCAACCGATGCCGCCCGCATATTGCGGGTTGGAAGCCAGTTGATCGTGGACGCGCGCATGGCGGACCGTATGCTCCATCAGCCGCTCTTTGTCGTCAATGGTCTTCGTCGGGTACGTGTGGCCGACAAACTCGGTGATCAGATAGCGCGGATGATTGGGAGGTTTCAACGGGAAACCGAAGTCGTTCATCGTGAAAACATCTTCCAGGAATTCGGATTCCTGGAAATAGCGTATGCCCCCGGTTTGACGGGTGGGATCGAGTTTGTGCGCAGCCGCATTCGTGCGCACGTAGAAGTCGTGGTCGTCCAGAGATTCGTTGATGCGAACGCCCCACAGGATGATGCTGGGATGATTCCAATCGCGCTGGATCATGCGTCCCACGTTGTCGATGGAAATCAGCTTCCAGGGTTCATCCCCGATGTGCTGCCAGCCGGGGATTTCTTCCAGGACCAGCAGGCCCATTTCGTCGCAAGCATCCAGGAAATGCCTGGATTGCGGGTAGTGCGAAGTGCGGACAATGTTGCACCTCAGCTTCTTGCGCAGAATTTCCGCGTCGCTCCGCTGCGGCTTGGCCGGCATGGCTTGTCCCACAAACGGGAACGTCTGATGACGGTCCAGACCTCGCAGCTTGATGACCTTGCCATTCAACTCGAAGCCATGGTCGGTAAACTCGGCTTGCCGAAAACCAATCCGCCGAGAATCATGGTCCACAACTCGCGTCCCATGCACCAAACGAACGTGCACGGAATAGAGATTGGGGTTGGCCAAGTCCCACAATTTGACCGTGCCCAGGTTTTCCAGCACCACGCTGTGCGCGACGCTCTCTGTCGTGGCCGCCGAGGCCGGAACCTTGCCCGTGGCTTTCGCGACCACCTGATTTCCATCGTGCAGTTCAACCTCAAGCGTCAGGGGTTCATGCAACTCTTCCAGGTGCCGCACGAAACAGTCCACTTCCACGCGGGGAGATGCGCCCAAAACATCCTTGGGTTTCGCAAAAATGTTTTCGATAAAAGTCCCCGGCACCACGCGAAGCGCCACCTCGCGGTAGATCCCGCCGAACGTCAAGTAGTCGATCTGATAGCCGAACGGCGGGATATCCGCCCGCTCGCGCGAATCCACGTCCACCGCGAGCACATTCTCGCCCGCAAAATTGATGTGCGGCGTCAGATCAAATGAAAAGGGTGTGTAACCACCCTTGTATTCGCCGAGCTTCACGCCGTTGATCCACACGGTGGACGCCGTCATCACGCCTTCAAAGTCCACAAACACGTGCCGCCCGCGCGCCTCTGGCGGGAGCTTGAATCGCCGCCGGTAGATGGAGACAAACTCATAGTCCTTGTCGTCAAAGCTGTGCCAGGGCAGCTTGATGTTGGTGTGGGGAACCGCGACGCGTTCAAACGCCGAATCGTCGAATTTTGCTTCGTGCGCCCCTTCGACGAACTTGCGGTTGTAGCGCCAGTTGCGATTGATCGGGAGGATCAATCGTCCGCCGGCCGCGGAATCGCCGGATTGTTGTGCATTGCCTGCGAACGCATCGCGCGCCAGCGTGGCGCCGGCGATCACCGTTCCTGTCGTTTTCAAAAAATTGCGTCGGTCCATGGTATTCCTTTCCAGGCGGGGCCATGTGAAACATGGAATTGAAAAAAAAGAGTTCGGCAAAATCTTAACAGGTCTGTCAACCATTTGCAGAAAGCCCTCTGTTGCTTTCGACGAAAGCCGCGGAAATGGCCGCATCTCCCGGCGCTCCTGCACCTTCATTTTGGGCTGGAAAAAGCGCGAGCGGCGCACCTCATCGAATTGGCCGGCTCTGTTTGCTCGGTTAGGAATAACGGATTAGAAAGGCTCTGTCAGTGCGGCGCGGAAACCGCCGGCTGGTCCTTCAAGATAATCAGGAATTGCTGCACTTCACGCCGCTGCCGTTCGACTTCATCGGCTTCGTTCTTCTCCACCTGTTTGTAGAGCTGAATTTCCTGTTCGGACTTGGCTTTTTCGCCGCTGCGTTTGTAAAGCTGGCTTAGCCGGTAGTGCGCTTCGCCCAGGCCGGGCGTAACTTCGATGGCCTTCTTGAATGCGGCGATGGCCTGATCGCTGGCGCCCTGCGCCGCGTACAAAATTCCCAGTTGCAGGTACGCTTCGCCCAGTTTGGGATCAATAGCCACCGATTTCTTAAGCAGCGCTTCCACTTGTTGCGAGCCTGCCGGACTCTTCGATTCCCGGTCCCGTTTTAAGACCGCCATCGCGAAGTAATAGTTCGCCAGCGCATTTCCGGGCTGATTCTGCACAAAACGCGCCAGCTTCTGTTCGCCGCAGGAAAACGAGGTGGGTGAAGTTACTTCCATTTTGCCCAGGAAGAGATACGGCGTGGGATCTTCCGGCTTCAAATCCGAGGCATGGCAAAGCTGGCCGGCCGCTTCCTCGTAAGAACCATCAGCGTACAGAGCGGCGCCGAGTCCCACCAGCATTCTGGCGGAATTGGGGTGAGCAACTGCCCCCTTCTTGAAGACGATCACGGCGGGCCTGACAGCGCGGTGCAACAGAAGTTCGCTGCCCCACTCGAAGTAATTCGGCTCGCTAGGCTCGAGCGTGGCCGCGCGTTCGTATTCGCGCACTGCTCCGAGGGGATCACCCAATCGCTCGTCCAGGTCGCCCAGAAGCCCATGCAGCCCGGCATCGCCTTCTGCCCTCGCGAGGATTTTCACCGCCAGATCGTGCGCGAGGACCACGTCGCCGTTGGCCCGGTAGGCCAGCGCTAGATCGTAGGCGTTGGCAACATTTTCGCCGTTAATCTGGTACGCGGCTTTCAGAGATGAGATGGCTTCGCGATATTTGCCGGAGCGCAGGCAAAACTCGCCGAGCTGATGATTCGCTTCGAAGCTGTTAGGAGTCCGCACGACAGCGGCGCGCAGTTTGTTTTCCGTCTCCGCCGTCTCGCGCCCCGGCACGTCTTCTGCCGCAGCACCGTGCAAAGTTTCGTCTGCCCCGCTGGACTTAAGCGCCAGCGTCTCTCGGGCAAACGCTTCGCTGGTCCGCAGACTTGTGTCTGAACCATGGCCTCCCGCGCCGGACCAGTCCGTAACTCCAGCCACGGTGAAATTGGGCTCGTCTTTGAATTCCATCGCATCAGAAGACGCAGTTCCACTAGAAGAGGAAGGTTGCGCCGCCGTTGCAGTCTGCAAGCGCAGTTCGATCTTTTTCTTCTGACCGGTCGACAAGGGCATCGGGTCCGTGGCGCACTTGCCGAAGCCCGCTTTTTCCACCGTTACCGTGTACATTCCTTCATGACGAACGGTAAAACTAAATCTCCCTTCTGCATCCGTTTTCGTTTCCAGTTTGTGCGCTCCGCTTTTCTCCTCAAGGACCACGGAAGCGCCCATCACGGGTTCACCCGCGGAGTTCCGAACCATGCCCTCAACCGTAATCGCATCCAGTTGTGATGGGGTAGGAGTTTGCGCCGCTGCCGGAGCCCCCGCCAAACCAGCCAATGAAGCGGCCAACAAAAAAAGAAACAGGGCGCAACGATTCACTCGATTTTCAAAGGGGGACTTCACCATGCAAAAGCAATTCATTCTGGAGACCAGATTCCCTTCTCTACAACCGCCGTTGCACTTCTTTTCCACGCCAAACTGCATTCTATTCCCTGGCATCACTGCCCGCAATGCTTCACGGCCCTTGGCCGGATTTCTCACGGGCTACATTTGTGCACGTTAGCCAGCCACGCCAACACAGCCAGTCACGGCAATACGTTGTCATCCTGAGGGGCGCGCCGGGCGTTTACCCCGCCCTGGTCGGGGCGCCCCGAAGGATCTCAACCGACAAACCGTGCACAATTTTAGATTTGTTCTGTCTTCTTCAATTTTGGGGATATTCCGTGCTGTGGCTGGATCGCTATCCGGGGTACCAGATCTGGCGCGGGTCTGCTGCATCCCGCTGGTAAGTCCAGGCTTCCTCAATCAGGCGCTTGAGATCATAGCGAGGCCGCCAGCCCAGAAGAAATTTCGCTTTCGTATTGTCCAGCCAGGTCGAATGGTAGGGAGTTTTAATCTCCACGCAAGGAAGTCCTCGTGTTTGTCGCAGGTAATCGGCCACCTGCTGGTAATCCACCGGTTCATCCATGCAAATGTTAAAGGTCTCCTGACGCGCTCTAGGATTGTCGAGCGCTTTCAGGATGGCATCCGCAAGATCACTTACGTGAACGAAATTGCGTTTAACGGAATGGCCATCGGGATCAAGCATCAAGGGCACCGCGCCGCTTTTGTAATAGGCGTCGGCCTGCTCGGGCCCGACCAGGTCCCGCCAGCGCGGTCCGCCAAAGACGTCCTCGCCAAAGGAAAGTGTGCATTTGAAATCGTCTTTTTCCATGATCCAGGGCGCACGCAGGCAGCATCCGTTCAGGCCGTATTGGATGAAATATTGTTCCAGCATCACCTCTTCAAGGACTTTCGAGAGTGCGTAGCAGCCGGGATAGGCGCTGTGCTTCTGCTGCTCGGTGACGGGAACGGGATGCGAATAGAAAAAATGGCCCACGGCGCAATCGCCGCCAAGCAGGATGAACTGCTCGAATGACGGACTAGTCCGGCACTCTTCGAGGAGCCAGAAAAGCCCTTTCACGGAAACGTCGATAATGTCGTCCGAGGTTTCCTTGCACGTGGCGCAGTGCAACACATGAGTGACACCGTCCAGGGCTTTGCGCGCGACACCACGATCGGAAATACTGCCCTGGACAACCTCCAGGCGCGCGTGCCGTGGCAGCAGCCTGTTATGGCACAACGCGTGGATCTTCACGTCCGGCAGTTCGCCGGACTGAAGAACTCGCTCAATAAAATGGCGGCCGACTTTGCCGGTCGCTCCGGTGACCAGGATCTGCCTCATGCGCACCGCCATTTCGGGCTGCTTTTGTACTTTTGTGGAGCGGAAACCCGTCGTCGCTGAACCAGCCTGCCAAGTTCAGCGGGCGAATCTCTCCGGACCGGCATTACACATCGCACAGATCGACGGCTTGCCGCAGGGAAGTAAGCGGGTCGCGCGTGGGCACGAATTCATGCGCCACATAGCCTTGGAAGTTGCTTGCCAGGATGCCGCGCATCACCCCGTCCCACTGCACTTCCTGCGTATTGTCCAGTTCGTGCCTCCCGGGAACGCCCCCGGTGTGGAAGTGGCCCAGCCACTGGATGTTTTGCTGGATTGTGCGCACCAGGTCTCCCTCCATGATCTGCATGTGATAGATGTCATAGAGCAGCTTCACGCGCGGAGAGTTCACCGCCTCCACCACGCGCACTCCCCATGCCGTGTGGTCGCACATATAGTCTTTGTGGTCCACCTTGCTGTTCAGAAGTTCCATGCAGATCGTGACGCCATGATCTTCCGCAATCTTCTTGACGCGGTTGAGTCCCGCAACCGTATTCTTGGCGCCTTCGTCGTCGGACATTCCCTTGCGAGTGCCCGAAAATGTGATTACGTTCGGCACGCCGGCCTTGGCCGCCAAGGGAATGTATTTGCGAAAAGCTTCTTCAATTTTCGCGTGGTTTTCCACGCGATTCAGCGCGCTGTCAATCTCACCGCCTCCCGCGTAGCCCATGCTGCAAACCAGGCCATAGCGCCCGGGCACCTCGTACTCTTCCGGCTTGAGCAGGTCCACGGCCTTCAAGCCCATCTGCGCGGATTTGGCGCAGAGTTCGTCGAGCGGAATCTGCTGGTAGCACCAGCGTGAAACCGATTGCTTTATGCGGCCTTTGCGAGGCACGGGAACTCCCTGCCCGGACCACAACGTGGATGGAACGGAAGCCATAGTCACTCCAGTAAGCGCACTTTTCAGCATGTTGCGTCGCGATACGTTTGTCATGGAGATTTTTCAGAGTGTACCGGAGAAAAACGCCGGCGGCGAGTTCATTCCGCTCAGGTGCCGTCAGTCTGACTGACGATCACTGATTCGTCCCGAGAAGATCGAGAGCACGCCGCAACGTTTTTCCAGATACTTATCCTTTCACAAGATAGCCCTTCGCCAACTCCTCAAAAAGTTTTGTTTGGTTTTCCTGCCACTTCTGGTCCCGCCCCAGTTCTTTCGCCAGGATTTGCGCCACGCGGGGAGCCATCTGAATGGCGGCCCTGGCGTTCAGGAAGAGTGCGCGGGTGCGCCGCGCCAGAACGTCTTCCACGGAGCGCGCCATCTCCTCGCGCACGGCCCAAACAACTTCCGCGGCGCAGTACGGCAGGGCCGGGTGCATGGGCTCGCCTAGATTCGCATCGCCGCGGATAATCTCTTGAATGAACGGCGCGTCGGACCCGTAAAAAGCGAGCGAACCGAAGCGCTCCGCGTGTTGATGAAAGCCGTGGATGTTCAGGTGCTTCGTCACGCTGGGGCGCTCGGTCAGGCCGGCAAGCGTAGCGGCCTGATCCACGCAATGCTCCGCCATGTTTCGATAGGTGGTCCATTTACCGCCTGCGGTATTGACCAAACCGGAGGGATCGATTTGAATGGCATGATCGCGAGAGAGGGCCGCGGTATTTTTCTTGTCCCCGGAACGCAGCAACGGACGGATTCCCGCGAAGGCGCTCAGGACGTCGTTCTTGGTTGGTTTCTTCGCCAGATAGACGCTGGCGGTGCTGAGCATGAACTCGATCTCCTGTTCCATGGGCACGGGCTCGAGGTTGGGTTGCTCGATGGGAGTGTCGGTGGTGCCCACCAACGTGTGCCCGTGCCAAGGAATGGCGAACATCACCCGGCCATCGCTGGTGTGCGGCACGATGATGGCGTGATCTCCCGGGAGAAATGATTTATCCAGAACGATGTGGGCGCCCTGGCTGGGAGAGATCATGTCTTCCGCTTTCGGTTCGGCCATGTGGCGCACGGAATCGGTGAATGGGCCGGTGGCGTTGATGACGACCTTGGCCTTCAGTGCAAATTCTTCGCCGCTCTCGATGTCGCGCGCCACCACGCCGTCCAGCAGACCCTCCGCGTCTTTCGTGAGTCCCGTCACCTGCATATAGTTGAGCAGGATCGCGCCTTGTTCGACCGCGGTTGTCACCAGATCGATCAGCAGGCGCGCATCATCAAACTGCCCGTCGTAGTAGATCACCCCGCCGCGCAGCCCGTCCGTGTTGATGTTTGGGATGCGTTCGACAGTTTCTTCCTTGGACAGCAGTTCGGAAGGGCCGAAGCCATACTTGCCCGCCATGGCCTGGTACAGTTTGAGCCCGATGCCGTAGAACGGCCCTTCCCACCAGGAATAGTTGGGAACGACAAAAGGCAGTTCGCTCACCAGATGCGGGGCATTCTGGCGCAGAATGCCGCGTTCTTTCAGCGCCTCCATGACCAGCGAGACCTGCCCTTGTTCCAGATAGCGCACGCCGCCATGCACCAGTTTGGTGCTGCGGCTGGACGTGCCCTTCCCAAAATCATGCTGCTCCAGCAGCAATGTCCTGTAACCTCGCGCGGCGGCGTCCACGGCCACGCCGACTCCCGTCGCGCCGCCTCCGATGACGATCATGCCCAAAGGTTCGCGTTGCGCATGAACCTGACTTAACATCTCCTCGCGTTTCGTAGGATTTCTCCTTCCCAAACTTTTCGCCGGTTCAATTCTCGGAGCAGCAACCTGCTAGTCCGCATTTCTCATCACAAAATCCTCGCTAACGGCAATCCCCTGTAGCGGCCGCCTTCTGAGGCGGGCGCCTTGTCTGTGACGAAACCCACACTGCGCAAATGGAACCCGTACCACCAACCCCTCCGTCCCGTCATACCGGTGGGCAATCCGCGCATGCCTCCGCGTCCTTGTGAGCAAAACGGGCTAGCGTGACCCGGTCCTCTTCTTTTTTCGCCTCGTCACACCTTCCGCGGGATGTTCCCACTGCTTCGCCCGCGCCAACGCTTCCTGCCAGCGTGCGCGCAGTGCGCTGGCTTGCGCTCCCCGCATTTTGGGCTCGAACACTTTTTCCGCCTTCCACTGCGAAGCCTCATCCTCGAGATTCTTCCAAAATCCCGTCGCAAGTCCCGCCAGGTAGGCAGCTCCCAGCGCCGTTGTTTCCGTAACCGCCGGACGCACAATGGGTATACCCAGAATGTCCGCCTGGAATTGCATCAATAATTCGCTCCGAGTCAGCCCTCCATCCACGCGCAGTTCCCTTAATTTCTTGCCCGTGTCACTCTGCATGGCTTCCAGCAGGTCGGCCACCTGGAAGGCCACGCCTTCGAGCGCCGCTCTCGCCACATGCCCGCCCGTTGCATCTCGCGTGATACCGATAAGGATGCCGCGCGCGTAAGGATCCCAATGCGGCGCGCCCAGGCCGGCAAACGCGGGCACCAGGAAAAGTCCTCCACTGTCCTTCACCGTGGCCGCGAGTGCGTCCACTTCCGGCGCGGAACGCACCAGCTTCAAGCCGTCGCGCAACCACTGCACCACCGCGCCGCCGATGAACACGCTTCCTTCCTGCGCGTAATCCGTCTTTTGCCCTATTTTCCAGGCGATCGTGGTGAGCAGGCGGTTCTTGGAGTCGACCGCCTTCGCGCCGGTATTTTGCAGCAGGAAACATCCCGTCCCGTAGGTACTCTTCGTTCCGCCGGGCTTGATGCACATCTGCCCAAACAGCGCAGCCTGTTGATCTCCGGCGATGCCGCCGATGGGAATGTCCTGCAGCCCGACGGTCGCGTTTACGTGGCCATACACTTCGCTGGAAGAGCGCACCTCGGGCAGCATGCTGGCGGGAATGCGAAAAAGCTTCAGCAGTTCCGCGTCCCACTCGCCTGTATGGATGTTCAACAACAGCGTGCGCGAGGCATTGCTGGCGTCGGTGATATGTCTCGAGCGGCTGGTGAGTCGCCACACCAGCCAACTGTCCACCGTGCCGAAAGCCAGCTTGCCTTGTTCGGCTTTCTTGCGCGCCCCCGCAACATTGTCCAGGATCCAAGCGACCTTGGTAGCGGAAAAATACGAATCCAGCAGCAGCCCCGTGCGCTTCTGAATCATTTTCAGGGCCCCGCCGCGGCGCAACTGATCGCACATTCCCGCAGTGCGGCGATCCTGCCACACGATCGCGTTGTGGACCGGCTCGCCCGTTTCGCGGTCCCACACAATGCTCGTCTCCCGTTGATTGGTGATGCCTATCGCGGTGATGTCGCCTGGACTCGCGCTCGCACTCCCCAGCGCTTCCATGGCCACAGCCACCTGGGAAGACCAGATTTCTTCCGGATCATGCTCCACCCAGCCGGGTTGCGGATAAATCTGGCGGATCTCCCGCTGTGCAACGGCGGCGATCTGGCCGCTGTGATCGAAAAGAATCGCGCGAACGCTGGTGGTGCCGGCGTCTAATGCAAGTATGTAGCGCATGGGCATGATGAGCCCTCGATTTCCTCGGATGATTGTTTCCGTACAAGGAGCGATGAAACTGAACTGCCTGTCCGTCTAACTACGCCGAACTCTACCCCCACTTTTGCGTTGACGATATAAAATGCCCATCGTCTCGTCAAGCGCCTCTGGATACTGGTGGCGGGTCAGTCTCCGACTAAGCGACTCACCAGGAGTCAGCCAGCCCAGTCGTCAGCTTCACTAGGATATTTTATGAGGCACGGTAAGGAACCTTTGACAGCCGCGGCTTGAGGTCGAGGCCCTCCGATTTGAGGAATCTTTGCGCGGCGAAAACAGAGTTTTCGTCGCTACCAGGACCGAGAATTACATCGACGATGGGCAATGGCGCCTTGGCTGGAAAAGGATGAGCGATGTACGGAATGAGCGTCGTCTTTCCAATCCGGAACCGTGGAGGATTCCTCATCGGTGTTGGCCCGTCCATCCACGCTGGAAGCACCAGCCTCCATTCGTTCTCTTCCTCAAACGATGAGTTCTTTAGGAGCGCCGCGATCCGCAGACAATCTGCACCGGTTTTGGCGACAGCGTCTGCAAACTCCTTGAAAGGCGCTTTTTTGCTCGGGTTAGCTTCCAAGAATTCCTTCACAACCTGTTCCTTGTCTTTTGACTTGAGCTTCTCTGGATCAAGTTCGCATGCAGCTCTAAACGTCCTCTCCCGGTAAGCACTGACTTCCTCCGTGAAGTGGTGGAGAGCATACGATAAAAGCTCCACTTTCTTAACAGGATCGTAGACGCAGGGCGCAAACGAAACAAGAGTGTCACTACCTGCAGGAGGTCGAATAGCCTTGAGGTCAAAGGCCAAACTCACTCCGCTCGATCCGTAAGAATAGCCCCGCCATTGACCGAGTTGGTCTTCTGCAGCCGTAAAGGAAGCAACAAAAACCTGCATGCCGGTTAGAGGGCCGCCGAATGCCACGGCAACTGCTTTTTGTAGAAATCCTCTCTTCGGAAATCCGTTGGAATCCAGTTCAGGGGCCGCGGCAACCATGTCATTGGCGAGCGCCTTTGCGTGTATAAACTCCTCGCGGTCATTGAGGAAGTGAAGATCCGTAGCCCACATAGTTTTGCTCGTCACGATCCCATGGAAGGCCTGAATCGACGTGTAATGCCAGAGTTTTTCTGGAATTGGAGCATTCAACAGTTCACCAATGGGATTCGACATGGCTGAGAGAATTCTAACTGATGCCCGGGGAAGTATAAACGCGTGAGATGGCGCATTTCGGAAACTGACCCGTTACCTGGCCGCTATTGCTTTTTGGCCGCCGAGGGAAGAATCTTGGCGCGCAGGATAGTTCCCGGCCTCGACGGCTTCGGACCGCGAACAACCAGGCTCACCTTCCGTTATCAATAGCAGTCTGTCGCGGGACCTTGTTAAGTGCCGTCACTATGTTCAACGGTGAGTATGACTTTCCCTCGCGCGTGTCTTTCTTCAAGATAACGGAGAGCTTCAGCCGCGTCGCTCAACGGGTAACGCCTATCGATGACGGGTACAACTTTTCCAGATGCAAGAAGATCTTTCAGAAAAACCAAATCCTTCTGGTTGATATTCGCGATAAAGAAGCACGTTTTCTTGCTCCCAATCCGCGACAATAAAGGTCCCAGTAACATCGCTTGGAGGATTCGAGCCAAGCCGCCTCCGACGACGACATAAATTCCGTTCTGACTCAGCGCGCGCATGTAATCGAAGATCGAATGATGGACGTTTGCGCCCAGGATCAGATCGTAACGCTGCCCGCTTTGCGTGAAATCTTCTCGCGTGTAATCAATGACGTGGTCTGCGCCAATCCTTCGCGCCGTGTCCACTTTGCTCGTGCTGCACACGGCAGTGACTTCGGCCCCGAACGATTTGGCAATCTGAACCGCAAACGTGCCCACACCACCAGACGCGCCATCAATCACAACCTTCTGGCCTGGCTGGATGCGTCCTTTATCACGGAGACCCTGAAGGGCGGTAAGTGCCGCCACCGGTACGGATGCTGCGTCCTCAAACGAACTGTTGGCTGGCTTCAGCGCCAATTTATCTTCAGCAGCGCACACATACTCGGCAAACCCGCCTCCTGCGAAACCTTTTCCCCCAACCCCGAATACTTCGTCGCCTGGTTTGAACTGGGTTACGTTGCTGCCAACCGCCTCAACCCGCCCTGCTATATCAACTCCGAGGACCTGGTGTTTTGGTGTGCGCAGTCCCGGGATCGAGCGGAGCAACGGCGCACCTCTCATCTGGAACAAGTCCAATGGATTTACCGATGCCGCGTGAAGCTCTATTAAGACCTCATTGTCCGCGGGCGTAGGTTTTGCTACCTCCGTGAACCGCAGCACATCCGGCGGTCCGTATTGTGGGCGTACAATCGCTTTCATAAAGCGCTCCTCAAGAATGCCTTAGTCGGATCGTGCTGCGTTGTTGTTGCGCACGCAAGACCAGAATCGAGGTTCCTCGGTTCCTGCAGGTCAGTACGGAGATGGGCCCTCCAAAGTTTCCAGCCCGTTCCCTAGAGCACCGCCTAAGTCTTGGTAAACGCTTTTACCGAAAACTGACCCAGTGCCAGGCCGCTACTGCTTTTGGGCTGCGGAGGGAAGAATCCTGGCGCGCGGCACGATGCCTTCGCCTTCCAGAACGCAATAAAACTTATCGGCCTCCAGATCCTTGAGGGTTTCCACTTTGCCGGAAGGCCAGCGAATTTCCAGGCTGTCGATCTTCGTCGCTTTGCCCAAACCAAAGTGCACGCGTTGATCGCTTTGCGAAATATAGCTGCCGCCGCTGTGGATCTCATCCGTCTGCGTCATTCCGCCGGCAACAATCTTCAGACGGGCACCGATGGCCATGCGGTTGCTCTTCGTGCCGGCCAATTCAAAACTCACCCAATGGCGCCCGGGAATTCCGGGATTTCTGAGCACCAGCGGGCTCCCCGTCAATTCTTCGACAACCAAATCCATGTTGCCGTCGTTGAAAAGATCCCCCACGGCGAGGCCTCGCGAAACGTTGGGCCTAACAATCGCCGCTCCTGACTCCTCGCTGGCATCGCAGAATGTGCCATCCCCCTGGTTGTAATAGACCAGCTTCGGTTCGCGGTACTTCGCGCCGGATGCCAGCGCATCTGCTTGCGGATAGACGTGACCGCTGACCGTCACCAGATCAAGCCATCCGTCGTTATCCAGATCGACAAACGCAATTCCCCACTTCACCCAAGGGACGGACGGCAGGCCGATGCCCGCGGCGTAAGAGACCTCCTGAAAATCCCAATTGCCATCGTTGCGGTAGAGCGCCGTGTTGTCCATGGAGAAATCCGTCACTGCCAGGGCGGGCCGCCCAGTGTGCAGGTAATCTCCCACGGCCAGGCCCATTTCAGCTTGCTCGTGGCCATCTTCTCCGAGAGCGGTGCCTGATTCCATGCCAATGTCGGTAAATTTCCCGTTGCCGTCGTTGCGATACAGATAACCGGCCGTCGAATCGTTGGCGACATAGATATCTGGGCGCCCGGTGTTATTGAAATCGGCCCAGATGGTCGTCAGGCCGTAATAACCAGCGGGATCATCCACGCCAGCTTTCTTGGAAACGTCCGTGAAGGTGCCATCTCCGTTGTTGTGGAAGAGAGAGTCGCCAGATCCTTTCAGCCCGCGGGGACCGCACTGCACATCAATGCCCATGTATTTGCAGGTGACGCTGCTGCCGAAAACCGGCGGGTTGTGAATGTCCAGGTCCACATAATTGGCGACCATCAAGTCAACAAAGCCATCGCCGTCGTAATCGCCGAACGCCGCTCCAGCGGACCAGCGTCCATCCGCCACGCCGGCTTTCTTGGTCACGTCCGTGAACGTGCCGTCGCCGTTGTTGTGATAAAGGACGTTGCCCCCATAACAGGTGACGTAGATATCCGGCCAGCCATCGTTATCGAAATCGCCGACCGCGCCGCCCATCGCGAAGCAGGGTGTGCCAATCCCGGCCTTGTCGGTCACATCGGTAAACGTGCCGTCGTGATTGTTGTGATAGAGCGCTCCCTTGGACTTTTCCCCTTTGAGCGCCATCTCCACCGTCGGAGCATTGGTGAAGTAAATGTCCAGCCAGCCGTCGCGGTCGTAATCGAGCAGGAGCACGCCGCCGCTCATGGATTCGATGATGTAGCGGCTCTCGGGAGCCGAGGTGTGGAAAAAGCGAATGCCGGACTTCTCCGTAATATCAGTCAGTTGGGGAATCGCGCGATCTTTGCACTTGACCGATTTGGCCGTGGGCGGCGGAGGCGGACCTGAGGCCATTCCCTGCCCCGAGACTTTAGGAGAAATCACCAACAAGCTGAGCAAAGCTATTTTGACGTAATGGGCGGCGCCAATAAAAATTTCTCGTTCACGCATTCGTTTCTCTTGATTTGCAGTGTAGCGTCACGCTTGAGAACTTGGCAAGCGAGGGAGATTTCTGCTGCGTGCTTCGCCTCGCGCGCCCTGGTGTTCCGCTCAGAAAAACAGCGGCCTGTTAGCGTTCGACGAGGCGCTCATGCCAGCCAATGAGTCAGGGTAGCGCGCAGCCGGTCCAGCGAGACTGGTTCGGCCTCGTGCCACAGAGCAAATTCCGGCGGAGCCACGACATAGGCTTCGGACAAGCTCTCGGCAATGCACAGGCAGACGGTGTTTCGCCGGTATTCGTCGTAGCGACTCGCGGCCAGCCACACATACAACGCCAGAACCTGCGCGTCCAACGCGCTACCCGGCAAGTCGTCTACGGCTGGAAGCGGGTTCACCTCATCCGGGTTGTCGAACACGGCCACGCTGGTGAAGGGCTTCGGCTTGCTCCTCACCCCGAACTGCGCCATCACGAAGGCAGGCCTCGCCCGGCGAAATGCTTCGGAGGCGCTCCACTCGACGAAAGAATTTGAGAAGATTAACGCCCCGTTGCCGCTCAGGTACAGCGACCGCAGGAACTCCCGAATCACCGGTACCGGCGCCACTTCCGGAGGACACCACGCCGCGACGTCAGCCTTGCGCAGACGATCGAACACCGCGTCGGCGTCGGCCAGGTCCTTTCGCATGGAGTTCACTTCGCGCGAGAAATTCTGGCGCAGCGTGGCCAGCCGTTCATGGCTGAGCAGCGTGGCGGATGGCGCGCCTGTTCCGGAGGGTTCCTGCCTCAGTGCGCAGTCCACCAGTTTCGATCCAGCGTCCAGAACCCAGCAGTCCGCAGCGGAAGCGTTGGGCCGGCGGGACACTACTTCCAATAGTCGTCCGCCATCATACGCGCTGCCCGCGCTCAGAAGCGCTTCCGCGGCACTCTGCGTCTCGCGCGACATCGCCAGATCCAGTCGCACGGGACGCCCGACCCCTTGCCATCTTTCCCAGACCTTCGCGCGCTCCAGTGGCAGAACCTGGGGCATCATCAACAAAATGAGCCGGTTGCCTCCAGCTTCGGCGCTCTTCTCGCTCCCGGCTTGCTGATCGGCTGCGTCGAAGACCTTTTGCACCGCTTTGCGCCATTCCTGGAAGTAGCGCGAGCGGGCCAGCAGCGACGCATTCAGAATGGTCTGCTCCTCGGTGGAGAACTGCCAGCCGCGCACACCCATCTTCTCCTCGAGCTGCACCACCTCTCGGAAAAGTTCCGCGAACTGCTGTTCGTTCAAACTTGCCAGATAGAGAAGCAACCGCAGAATCGACTGGCGCTCGTAGGGAAACAGGGAGTCCCATTCCCGCAGTTGCTGCCGGGTAACGGGCTGGAAAGTGATCGGCAGGCGCTTCAGCAAGCCCTTGTCCAAGGCCTCCTGAAGTTTCTCCGGCAGCTTTTCCTGGACCTGCGTAGTCACTTCGCAACCTTTCCCCACACCTGGGACACGCGATTTAGCCTCGCAACTCCTTCAGCCGTGTGCCCTGTGAATCCATGGGCGGGCACCCCAACAGGTCCCCGAGCGTGGCGCAGAGATCCACGTGGCGTATGGGCCGTTCAATAATCTGAGGCTTATCGACCGCCGCGCCCAGCGCCATCATCCACGTGCTCCGGGTTGAGTCGGTGTCGCCGCGATGGTTGAAGAAGCCGTTGGTCGTCGAGCCATCCGGATCGCGCCCACACTCCGGCATAACCACCATGGTGGTCTTGCCTTTATATTCGGAGTTGGCTTGTATCTCCTGCCACATCTGATAGCTCAGCCGGTCGCCGGTCCGTATGCCTCCGACGTGCATCGCGTAGGAACCGAAGTGCGCCACTTCCACGTCCGAAAAGACAACCACCAAAAGGCGCGGTGAAAATTTCCGCATGACCTCGCGGCTCACCAGGAACGTCAGTTCGTCGCCTGAAGTGGGGCCGCCGCTGCGCACAAAGGACGTAATGGCTTCCTCGATTATGCCGCGCACGCGCGGATCCAGCCGCTCGGCCGCGTCGAACACGCTCCATCCCAGGCCTTCGTAGTTGCCCGCTTCCAGCATGCTTTGCAGCTCCGCCTCGATCTTTGCGCGATCCGCCATGTTGCGGCTGCGTCCCGCTCGCAGGGCGTTGGCTACCGCCGCTACCATAAGCTGCTTCGGGAACACCACGTTGGCGCCGTACATCGGGCCATAATCCGTGGCCGAGCTTGCCCCGATCAGGTTGGTGAGCGCTTTGTTGCTGGCCACCACCCAAGTGTCGCTCTGCGCCGCGCCCAGTCCCTTGCGAAACTGCTCGAACAGCGTTGGCGTGGTGGGCGCGAACTTTCCCCAGTCATCCACGCGTTGCCAGTTGCCGGTCAGGATGCTGGAGATGGCGTTGAAATGCGCGGTCACGCCTTCATTGCGGGCGTCGCGATAAAACAACGATTGGGGAAGCAAGTCCCCCGACAGGTGCGGAATGTTCACCAGCCCCTGCGGGGAAAAGGTTTCGGCGCGGCGGACCCCGCCAAAAACCACCATCACCACGCGCTGTCCGGAGCCGCCGGTCCCGTGTTGGCCTCCGCCCGCCAGGGACGTCCTGGGTAGATTCAGGCCAGCAAGCAACGCTATGGCTGCGCGCAGAAAATCCCGCTTGGATCGGTCTATGGTGGCTTCCGGAACGCCGGAAATGACGCGCAAGACGCTATCCCCCGTTGGTTTCATTTGCAGCGTACACACTGCGCTGCCTGAGTATAACTCACCGCCCTTCTCCTCGTCGTCACGATTCTCCTGCCGAGCGCCCACCTCGCGGGCCGCTCTCGCCGTTTCTTTGCTTTGTCATCCCGAACGGAGCGAGGGATCTGCTTTTCGCAAAAGCCCAAGGAAAAAGCAGATTCCTCACCCCGTTCAAAAAGCGAATGGGGTTCGGAATGACAATTGTCCGTTTTCCTCGCAGCCCGTTCAGTCGTGCCTTCCTGCGGGGCTAAAGCCCCACACCTACAATCGCACCGTTGCACGTACAGCGTTTGTGTCGCGCGCAAGAATGGGAATGTCGGCGCGCCGCTCTTCTCCCCTCCGTCATTCCGAGCGCAGCGAGGAATCCCTCTTTTTCTCCGCTGAGCGGCCGCCATGGCAAACACCTTCTCGCGCACAGGAACGGGAATGTCGGCGCGCCGACAATTGCACTTGACGCACTAATAAACATGCACCCCCACCCCCCCCTGTTTTTGCGTATGTACGGGAATGATTGGACTTACGGGCGAATGTCTTGGATGTACGGGAATGATTGGGGTTAGGGGAGAAAAGCGGTTCAAAGTTAAAAGTTGAAGGTTGAAAGGGGCCGCCTGGCGCCTGCCCCGACCGGGTCGGGGAGGCGGGCCGCTCTTGCGATCTTCCGATCGCGTGCAAGAACGGGAATGTCGGCGCGCCGACAATGTCAATTAATGTTGTAGTAAACGCAGGCGTTAGAAAAGCGGGTTTACAGTTCACTTCCTCTATTTCCTTTACTTCCTTTGCCTCCCTTACTTCCTTCGGATACCCCCCCACCCCCCTGTTTTTGCGTAAGTAGGGGAAACAAAGGGGTTACGGGAGAATTTCGTGGATGTAGGGGAAATAAAGGAGTTACAGGAGCAGTGGCGAGTGACGAGTGGCTAGTGGCGAGCAACCGAAGTGCAGACGAGGGGGTGGGAAGGTCCGAAATGGCACGAGAGCAGCGTCCCCTCAGCATAGCAAGTGGAGCTTATCACAATATTTACCGTATGTCAACTATTATTTAGTGGGTACTAGTTTCGAAACTGGTACGAGGAGGGAGAACGAAGCGGAACCCAAG
>Ga0182027_10002705_pt1 | contig 28506 bp, 29 predicted proteins | sample 712E1DmetaG_FD_121300 | JGI IMG/M metagenome (GOLD analysis project Ga0182027, IMG submission 121300) | Permafrost microbial communities from Stordalen Mire, Sweden - 712E1D metaG (Illumina Assembly) | ecosystem: Environmental > Terrestrial > Soil > Wetlands > Permafrost | place: Sweden...
CGGTCTTGCCGGCTTCGCGTTCCGCCAGCACTTCGCCCACGCACACCACGGGCACCACGCCATGCTTCAGCGCCGTGTGCAGCTTCTTGTTCACAATCTCGTCGGTCTCGGCAAAGTACTGCCTGCGCTCGGAGTGGCCGATCAGCGTATGCGTTCCACCCACAGCCAGCAGTTGGCCGATCGAGGTCTCGCCTGTGTAAGCGCCCTCCTCGGCAAAGTGAATGTTCTGGCAACCGACCGCGACGTTCGATCCCTTGGCGGCATTAATCACCGTTGGCAGCAGAACGGGTGAGGGAAACAGGGCAATCTCATCGCGAGTGTGCCCGGCAACGAGCGGCAAAAACGCATCCACAAACGCCTTGGCTTCCGCAGGCGTCTTGAACATCTTCCAATTGGCGGCAATCAGTGCTTTACGCGGCATTTTCAAAGTTCCTCAATCCAATTTTAGTGGATGGAATTCAACACGCCGGGTGACGGCGGGCACACTGTGGAATTCCGAGTTGGCAGGAAAGCAGCGACAAGCGCGCTTTATGCCCCCGCTCCCAGCACCGCAGTCAAATCCCCCGGCACCGCACCCTTCAGGAAGGCAGCGCGGTGATCCGGATCGCCCAGGTCCATGGTGAAATGTTGCCAGACACCGTCTTGCAGCACCCCCATATTCCATGGCCCTGACACGGAGTCAGAAAACTGCCACACAATGTGGAAGCCCTCCTCGTTGGTAAATCCTTCGTCATCGGCCTGGATGATCGCATCCCCCCGCTCCCAAAGTGCCGAACGCAGCGCATGCAGAGCATTGCCGCCGTCCACCATCTCCGCGCCCTGCAAATGCTGAAACGCATAGACCGTCTTCACCTCAATCAGATAATCCTCAAGCCACTGCACCCCGCTTTTCGGCTTGCAATCCTGAAGGTCCTCGAGAAAATCCGCAATCTCGTCCTGCCCCATCGAGCCATCGCTCACAGGATTGCGCTCAATCAGCGCCACCTCAACCTCATCCGTCCCCGCCAGCAGAAGCGTCTCCCACTCCTCTTCGGTTCCTTCTTCAATCGAGAGTCTGTAGTCAGGGTGTCCATCGCTAACCAACCGCGCCAGTTCTTCAAACGAAGGGTACTCCTCATCTTTCGACAAAACACGTGTGTAATAGGGCACCGGGTTTTTCCTCCGTGGGGCTGGGGTTTGCTCGTAACTGAGTCTAATCCCTCGATCTCAAGGACTTCCGCTGGCGGGAAATGGCAATCTATTATAAAATTATGACCATAGTCAGTGACCATAGGAGGTTTCGATGGCAGCCACGATTCCGGCCGGGGAGTTCAAGGCCAAGTGTTTGAAATTGCTGGATAAAGTTGCCGAGGATCGCCAGCCGCTGGTCGTCACCAAGCATGGCAAACCGGTGGCAAAGGTGATCCCCATGCCGTTGAAGCCCGGAAATATTGTCGGCTCAATGAAAGGCAGCGTAACGATCCTTGGCGACATCATCTCTCCGCTTGACGTCGAGTGGGATGCGATGAAATGACCGATGCCGAGAGGGACAACTCAGCTTGGTTGCTTCTGGACACACACACGCTCCTTTGGATGGTTGAAGCTCATCCGCGGCTGGGGGCCAAGGCCGCAAAGGCATTAAACCGGGCCGCACGCGAGGACCGCATTGCGGTCAGCGCGATCACTCCCTGGGAGGTTGCAATGCTGGTCAGCAAGAAACGGATCGACCTCCAGCAGGATCCATTGGCGTGGGTGAATGCCGCCCTCTCGCTCCCTGGGACGCACCTTGTGCCTCTGGAGCCGGAAATCGCAGTCGGTAGCACGCGTCTGCCCTTTGACATGCACCCCGACCCCGCCGACCGCATTCTCGTTGCAACCGCGCGCCATCTAGGCGCGACGCTCGTTACTGCCGATCACGCGCTTTTGGATATGGCGGTAAAAGGAAATTTCCGAGCGATTGATGCTACGAAATAGGTTCTGGTACAGAAGGTACTCGGCCATGGCAAACCGAAATCTCAATCCTGATGAGTTGAAGCAGTCCCATTTGTTGTTGGATGACATTCGCCGAAAGCTGGAGATATTGGCTGACGGTGACCTTCAGTTGCTATTTGCCTACCGCAGGAAGATCTACAAAGAGCTTATCTATTTGGAACGTGGAAAGCCGATGATGCGTCGCAAGATAAAAATTCAAAGATATGATCTTCAACACGGTAAATGCGCGCATTGCAGCGAGAATATGGAGATTCAGTATTCGGAGCTCGACCGTAGGAATGCTGCTGACGGATACGCCGTGGAAAATACGGAACTCGTGCACGCAAAATGCCATCAAGCTCGCCAAGCTGCAAAAGGCTACACCTAAGATCGAACTGAAACAAAACGCGCATCCGGTGCCTGGGCGCCGGATGCGCGTTTCCACTGGCCACTGACCATTGTTCTCTACTTATCCGTCAGCGCCTCAACGCCCGGCAGCTTCTTGCCTTCCAAGAACTCAAGCGAAGCCCCGCCGCCCGTCGAAATATGCGTGATCTGGTCCGCGAGGCCGGTCTTGTTGATGGCCGAAACCGAGTCGCCGCCGCCAATGATCGAAATCGCCGCCTTGTTGGCTGCGACAGCATGAGCGATGGCGTTCGTTCCCACCGCGAACCGCGGAAACTCGAAGACACCCGCCGGCCCGTTCCACACAATCGTGCGCGCCGTCGAAACCACCTCTTCAATCGCCGCAATCGACTTGGGACCGATATCCAGCCCCTGCCAGTCGGCTGGGAAGTCCACCGCGGTATCCCACGGTTGGGTCTTTGCGTCCGCCGCGAAACTGTCAGCCAGAATATTGTCCACCGGCAACAGCAGGTTCACGCCCTTGGCCTTGGCTTTCTCGATCGCCGCCTTCGCCATGTCGATCTTGTCTTCTTCCACAAGGCTCTTGCCCGTCGCCACGCCCAGCGCCCGCTGGAAGGTATAAGCCATGCCGCCGACGATCACCAGCGTGTCTACCTTGTCCAACAGGTTGTCGATCACGTCGATCTTGCCCGAGATCTTCGAGCCGCCGATGATGGCCACAAACGGCTTCTCCGGCGCTTCCAGGGCCTTGCCCAGATAAGTAATTTCCTTTTCCATCAGCAGGCCAGCCACGCATGGCTTCAAAAAGTGCGTGATGCCTTCGGTGGAAGCATGCGCGCGGTGTGCCGAGCCGAAGGCGTCGTTCACATAGACATCGGCCAGCGACGCCAGCGCCTTCGAGAACTCCGGATCGTTGGCTTCCTCTTCCGCGTGGTAGCGCAGATTTTCAAGCAGCAGCACCTGGCCGGATTCGAGCTGGCGCGACATCTCGCCGGCGATCTCGCCGATGCAGTCCGGCGAAAAAGCAACGTTTACGCTCTCGCCGACTTCCTTGTCGAGCAGTTCACGCAGCCGGTCCACCACCGGGCGCAGCGAGTACTTCGGATTTGGTTTTCCCTTCGGCCGGCCCAGGTGCGAGGCCAAAATCACTTTGGCCTTGTGCTGCATCGCATACACGATGGTCGGCAGCGTAGCCACAATGCGGGTGTCGTCGGTGATGGTCGAGCCATCTTCTGTCAGCGGCACGTTGAAGTCGACGCGAATGAAGACGCGCTTGTTCGCAAGATCGATATCGCGAATGGAGAGCTTGGCCATGGAATGTGCCTTCCTTCTAAATCAGTGAACAGTGAACAGTGGGCCGTTGGCCGTGGACAACGAACAATGAACAAAGGGCAGTGAACAAGGGGACAACGCTGTCCACTGTTCACTGTCCACTGTTCACTATCTTCGTTACAGGCCCTTCTTCACCAGGAAGTCGATCAGGTCGACGACGCGGTTGGAATAGCCCCACTCGTTGTCGTACCAGCTCAGAACCTTCACGCTGTTGCCCACTACCTTGGTCAACGGCGCGTCCACGATCGAGCTAAGCGGGTTGCCCTTGTAGTCCGAGCTGACCAGCAGGTTGGTGTCGTAGCCCAGAATGCCCTTCAGTTCGCCCTCTGAGGCTTTCTTGAAGGCGGCGTTCAGAGCTTCCACTGTGGTGGGCTTCTCGGCGATGTAGGTCAGGTCGACGATCGAGACGTTGGGTGTTGGGACGCGAATCGCAAAGCCGTCCAGCTTGCCCGAGGTCTCAGGAATAACCAGCTTCAGAGCCTTGGCGGCGCCGGTCGAGCTCGGAATCATGCTCAATGCGGCTGCCCGGGCGCGGCGCAGATCTTTGTGCGGCGTGTCCAGGATGACCTGGTCGTTGGTGTAGCTATGAATGGTGGTCATGATGCCGGAGACGAGACCGGTGGTTTCCAGAATCACCTTGACGACCGGCGCCAGGCAATTGGTGGTGCAGCTGGCATTCGAAATGATGTTGTGCTTGGCCGGATCGTACTTGTCCTGATTGACGCCCAGCACCAGCGTGATGTCTTCGTTCGAGGCCGGGGCCGAAATGATGACCTTCTTCACGGTCGTGCCCAGGTGAGCCTTCGCTTTGTTCGCATCCGTAAAGAAGCCGGTGGATTCGACCACGATCTGCGCTCCGACTGAAGCCCAGTCGAGCTTGGCGGGGTCGCGCTCGGAGAAGACCTTTATCTTCTTGCCGTCGACGGCGATGAAGCCTTCGCCAGCGGTGACTTCGTTCTTCAGGTTTCCCAGAATCGAGTCGTACTTGAGCAGGTGGGCCAGCGTGGCCGGGCTCGTCAAGTCGTTTACGGCAACAAATTCAATCTCTGGATTGCCAAGCGCGGCGCGCAAAACGTTGCGGCCAATGCGGCCGAAGCCGTTGATACCAACCTTTACTGCCATGTGTGATTTCTCCTTCGTAGTCGGTGAGGCTGTGGATTTTTGCTCAGATAATGGGTCGTCTGGAGTGTGCCAAAAGGCGAATCTACCAAACCCTAGATCGTACCATTATTGGCAACCGCGCCAAAATTAAAACCCGGCGCTGCTGACCCCTGCATCCCGGTCCCGTAACCCGTTTACGCATATGGGACCGCTCACCGCTAGGATGCTTCTCTTGGTGCGGAACTGTATGTGACGGGGTGCACAGCATTTGCAGCGCCTACCGCTAGTGTGGTATTCCGGTATCAACACGCAGGTGTTCAAGTCCGCATGAGAAGACGTTCCAGACACAATCCCAATACCTCCGAATCCACTGGCAAAATCGGCCAGGAACTTCCATCGAATCAACAAGCTCCACTCGTTCCGTTCTATCCGGACGACCCTCCCGCCGCTCCGGCCCAGGCGCGCCCCAGCCAGCCCGAAGTCCGTCCCAGCGTGAATACTCGACCCGCCGCTCCGCCCCGTCCACCCCGCCAGGACAAGCCTGCCCGGCCCGAATGGAATGAGCCGGAAGGTTCGGGCCGTCTTGAAGTCGAAACCCAGCCCGAGATGCCGGTCGCGCACGCTGCGGAGGCGGAAGAGCGCTCGCCAAACGCCCCCAGGGGCTTTGTCGTCCTCGCCATCGGCCTTCCAGGGTCAGGAAAGACCACATGGTTCGGCCGCCGCGGCATCACCCCGCTCTCCAGCGACTTGCTCCGCAACATCCTCTTCGACGATGTCGAGGAGCAACGCTACCAGGGCCTCGTGTTTTCCACTCTTCGCTCGCTGCTGCGCGCCCGCCTCATCGCCCGTATGCCGGCAAATTATGTCGACGCGACCAACCTCTCCATCCACGAGCGCCGCCAGTGGATCAAGATGGCCAAGAGCTTCGGCTATGAGGTGCAGGCCGTTTTCTTCGATGTGCCGCTCGACGTCTGTCTCCAGCGCAACCGCCAGCGCGACCGCTCCGTCAGCGAAGACATCATGCGCAAGATGGCCGAAAAATTGAAACCGCCCGTCTTTGAAGAGGGGTTTGAGAAGATCACCGTGGTGAGGGTGAAGAGCGCCGGATAGCGAATTTGCTAGCGCAAGGATCTCGCAATGCTTCGGCGGGGAATTTCGATTCTCGGAGCAGGATTGGTACTCACGCTGATCCTGGAAGGTTCAGGAGGGTTCGGCACCCAGTGCCACACCGGCCAGGTAGTCACGACGGCCAAAGTGCTAAAGGCACTGCGGAGCTGAAGGCTGAGAGCTGAAAGCTAGAAGCTAGAAGCTGCATTACTCCCCCTGGTCTTCCGTAACCACCATCTCCACAATGTGCCCCATCTTCTCCTGTTTGGTCTTCAAGTAGACGGCGAAGCTCTCTTGTGGCTCAACCTCGGCGGAGACTCGCTCCGCAACCGCAATCCCAGCCGACTCCATCGCCGCCACCTTCTCCGGGTTGTTGGTCATCAGCCGCACACTCTTCACGCCCAGCAGCTTCAGCACTTCGCCCGGCAACTCGTACCCGCGGCAATCGGCGGCGTAGCCAAGCTCCTCGTTGGCTTCCACCGTATCCCGGCCCTGATCCTGCAACTCATAGGCCTTCAACTTCGCCATCAGCCCGATGCCGCGCCCCTCCTGCTGCTCATACAGCAGAATCCCCGCGCCCGCCTCGCCGATCTGTTTCAGCGCCATCTCCAGTTGCAGCCGGCAATCGCACCGCAGCGACCCAAACACATCCCCCGTCAAACACTGCGAGTGGATCCGCACCAGCGGCGGCGTCGAGTGAATATCGCCCATCACCAGCGCCACCAGCCCTTCCACTTCAGCTTTGTCCCCGCCGGCTTTGCCAGCTTCGTTGCAGACTAGAGGTTCCGCCGGCCGCCCTTCGAAGCCCAGGATGCGGAATGCCCCCCACCGCGTTGGGAAATCCGCCTCGGCGATCTTTTTCACGCTCTCAAATGCCATACCTCCATTCTACGGCGACCAAGCTCCCGCACACTGTCCACTGTTCACTGTCCACTGTTGACTGGGATACAGTGATGGGGTGACCGATACGCTCATTATCATCACGCTGCTCGTCAAGCTCGGCGTAGCCGCCGCAGTGGCCAGCGCCTTGGCCAGGTCCCGCATCTTCCAGCGGTTGCTCTTTGCCGACCATCGCAGCTCCGGCCAGACTGCGGCATTGTTGGCCTTTTTCCTGGTGCCGCTCACCCTCGGCGTCTGGGTCCGCACCAAGGTTCCCAACTTTCAAGCCGCCGACATCTCCTTTGAAACGGTCATCCTCCTCGGCCTGCTCGTCGGTCCCGGTTGGGCCATGCTGGGCGGCATCGTTCTGTCGGTCCCCGCCGCCCTCCACCACGAGTACCTTGCTCTCCCCTTCAACGCCGCCCTCGGACTTGCCGCCGGTCTCCTCGGCCGTTTTGTCGAGATGGACGAGATCTGGTCCTTCACTCCCTTCATCGATCTGAGCCTCTGGCGTTGGGTGCGCCGCAACCTGCGCCAGCCCCGCTTCGACCGCCAGATCATGATGCTGTTTCTCATCGTCGTTCTGGAGATATGCCGCGAATGGCTTGCGCACCTCTATCCTCACCGCCTGTTCGCACTCGATACCAACCTATCGGGCCTACAGGTGCTGGTCTGGCTCTGCGCTCCCATGGTGGTCGGCATCGCGCTCAAAGTCTGGAACGCCCTGCGCATCGAGCTCAAGCTCGAAGAGCAGAAACGCCTGCTGCTCGAAGCGCGCCTCGACGCCCTCCAGCGCCAAATCAATCCCCACTTCCTCTTCAACACCCTCAACTCCATCGCCGCTCTGGTCCGCAACCAGCCCGAGCTCGCCCGCGAGATGACCGTCAAGCTCGCCAACATCCTCCGCGCCCTGCTCAAGGACCACGACACCTACGTCCCCCTGCGCGACGAGCTCAAGTTCACCGACGACTACCTCGACATCGAAGTGGTCCGCTTCGGCCGCGACAAGCTCAATGTGGAAAAGGAAATCGATCCCCGCACTCTCGATGTCATGGTGCCCAGCATCCTGCTTCAGCCGCTCATCGAGAACAGCATCAAGCACGGCCTCGAGCCCCGCATTCATGGCGGCACCGTCACCCTGCGCAGCCGCCTCGAAGGCGACCGCGTCTTTATCGAGGTGGCCGACGACGGCGTTGGCATGGGCAACCGTCCCGCTTCGGCTCTCCGCCGCGAAGGCGCCGGCATCGGCATGAAGAACGTTCAGGAGCGCCTCGAAGTCCTCTATGGCGCCCAGGCACGCTTCAACGTGGTCACCAGCCCCGGCCGCGGCACAATCGTCTCCATCGAGATTCCCGTTGTCATGCCCGGCGCGCTCTAAGCAGGCCCTCACTGTATGCTCAATGCATGGTGCGCTTCACAGTGCTGGCCTCCGGTTCCAAAGGCAATAGCACAGTTGTCTCCGGCGGCCGCACCCGCATTCTCGTCGATTGTGGCCTCAGTTGCCGCGAGCTCTTTCGCCGCATGATGCTGGCCGGCGAAGAGCCCGAATCCCTCGACGCCATCATCATCACCCACGAGCACATGGACCACATCAACGGCCTCTCCGTCACCGCCCGCAAGCTGGGCATTCCGGTGTACTTTACCGAGGCCACTCACCGCGCCTGGATGCGCTGGCTCACTCCGCGACGCCAGATGACGTATGCCCAATGGCTCGAGCAGTGCCGCCAGCAAGCAGCAGAACGCCAAGCCGAAGCCGATACGGCCGCCGTTGAAGGCGAGCCAGACGAGCCCGAACCCGAACCCGCAACCGAGCCGCCGTCCGACCGCCCCCCCTCCCGCAAGCAGGATCCCACCTGGCTCCCCGCCGTCGAGTACTTTCAGGCCGGCCAGCCCTTTGACATCGGCGACATCGCCGTCAGCCCCTTCACCATCCCCCACGACGCCGCCGACCCGGTTGGCTTTGTCTTCCGCGCCGAGGGGGTGAGGATGGCCTTTGCCACCGACCTCGGCTACATCCCGCCCAACGTCAAAGCCCAGCTCAAAGGCGTCGATCTGCTCCTGCTCGAGTCCAACCACGACCTCGAAATGCTGCGCGACGGACCCTACCCCTGGGCAGTTAAACAAAGGGTACTCTCTCGCGTCGGCCACCTCTCCAACGAGGCGGCCGCCCAGTTCCTCGAGAGCGAATACGACGGTCAGGCCGCCTACGTAATCCTCGCGCATCTATCTGAAAGCAATAACCTTCCTGAACTTGCCAGGGTTACAGCCGAGCGCGCCCTCTTGGGCCGTGCCAGCCTCCTCGCCAACCGCCTGATGCTGGCCGCCCAGCACGAACCACTTTCCAGTATCAATTTTTAGGACAAACGCGTTACAATAATAAGACACGGGCAATTAACTGGAACAGGCAGGATTGGCAAGGGAAGCGCCATGAGTGTTTAACTGTGGCCGAACAGAGCTGATCGGGGCTTCACTGAATCTTTCACGCTGGGGAAGCGTCTAACCTGTTGCGGGGCCCTTGCTGCCGTGTGAGCCGCAAGATGACATGGCGGAACGAACAAATCCGTCGTAATTGAGTCTTTATCTTTATGAAAAGAACCCGCTGTACAGACCGAGTCGTAGGAGCCATTCTCGCAAGCTGGCGATACGATATTTCAGGAATCTCTCCGGAGATGTGTAAGGACTACGAATTCCATTTTGCTGAGTGCGCCCATTGCAGCGCGCGTCAGAAATTTCATCGCAGCCTCGACGTTAGCTTGGCTGTTCTTACCTCTCTTTCGGCACTTTTCTTCCTTTTTGCACTCTCGGTTCTTAAGCACATCAAGCCCCTGGAGCACGTAGCCTTCACGACCTTCGGGCTCGATGTCGAAGACACGTACCACATGCTGTTTTCGGCCGGTATCGCCGGGCTTTGCTTTTCTGTAATCGCTCTCACGTTGGTGCTCACGGCTACCCCGGTGCCATCGTATCTCGGAGGTATCGCCTCGGAGCGCGCCAAGCGCTTTGAAGAACGCCTCCCCGCCGCTATCAAATCACTCCGTCCGCGGTAACGGCCAGATTCAGAAACAACAAAGGCGAAGCCAATCGGCTCCGCCTTTGTTATTTGCGTTGCTCTCAAGTTACTTCACAATCGGTACTCGCAGATCTCCGCCCGTCATCTCCTTCGGCAGTCCCAGCTTCAGCAGACTCAGCAGCGTCGGCGAAATGTCGCGCAGCGATCCATCCGCGCGCAGCCGGTAGTGCGGACCGTCTTCCGCCACATAAATCATCGGCACCGGATTGGTCGTGTGCGCCGTGTGCGGAGCGCCCGTAATCGGATCCACCATCAGCTCCGCATTGCCGTGATCGGCCGTAATCAGCCAGCTCCCGTTCTTCTCCTTGATTGCTTTGTAGATGCGTCCCAGTTGCGCATCCACGGCCTCGCAGGCCTTGATCGTCGGCTCCAGCTTGCCGGAGTGGCCTACCATGTCCGCGTTGGCAAAGTTCGCCACCACCAGGTCGAACGCCGTGTCGTTCACGGCCTTCACAATCGTGTCGCCAATCGCCTCGGCCTTCATCTCCGGCGCAAGGTCATACGTTGCCACCTTCAGCGACGGAATCAGCGCGCGGTCCTCGCCAGGGAAGGGAACTTCGATGCCACCGTTGAAGAAGTAAGTCACGTGCGCAAACTTCTCCGTCTCGGCCACGCGTAGATTCCGCAGTTGATGCTGGGCCAGCACATTCGCCAGAATGTTATCCAGCGACTCCGGCGGCATGATCAGCGGCAGTTCATAGAGCTTGTCATACTGGGTCATGCAAAGGTAGTAAAGATTCTTCGGAATCTCCGCCCGCGGAATTGCCTGATCCAGCGCTTCCCACCCATCCAGATCGCGCCCGCCCTTCTTGTTCAACCCGCTCTCCCGCGTTAGCACCCGGGTAATCTCGCGCGCCCGATCCGACCGGAAGTTGAAGTTGATGCAGACGTCCTCATCGCGAATCTGCGCCACCGGCTTGCCCGCGCCATCCACCACTACAAAGGGGATAATGAACTCGTCCGTGACGCCGTTGTTGTAACACTCTTTCATGCGGGCCACGGCGCTTGGATAAGCCCCGCCCTCCGCCTTCCCCGTGACCATCGCGTCGAAGGCCTTGCGCTCGCGCTCCCAGCGCTTGTCGCGATCCATGGCAAAGTAGCGGCCGTTCACGCTGGCCACCTTGCCCACGCCGTACTCGCGCATCTTCTGCTCAAGTTGCGCAATGTACTCCGCGCCCGAGCAGGGCGGCGTGTCGCGGCCGTCCATGAAGCAATGCACAAAAACCCGCTGCAGACCATGCTCCCGCGCAGTGCGAAGCAGGGCGTAAAGATGCTCCAGTTGCGAGTGCACACCCCCGTCCGAGCACAGGCCGAACAGGTGCAACTGGCGTCCACCCTCGCGCGCCCGTTGCATCGCCTTCACGATGGCCGGGTTCTTATGGAACTCGCCCGAAGCGATCAGCGCGTCAATGCGCGTAATGTCCATCTGCACAATGCGCCCCGCCCCGAGGTTCAAGTGGCCAACTTCGCTGTTGCCCATCTGCCCGTCCGGTAGGCCCACAAAGTGGTCCGAAGCCTGAATCAGCGTGTTCGGATACTCGCGCAGCAGCTTGTCGTAAGTTGGCTTGCGAGCCAGCGCAATGGCGTTGTTAGCGGTTTCGACGCGATAACCCCATCCGTCAAGGATGGTCAGTACCAGGGGATGCTTGATAATTGCCACGAAGAACACACCTCGATTTTCAACTTGATTTTCTATTCAATTTTCTATTCAAGGATAAACCGCCGCCGCGGAGCACGGGTGTTTTGTATCTCACTGGAGAGCAGAACTGCCCAAAAAGACTGTCATCCTGAGCGACCGTAGCGAAGCGGAGCGAGTCGAAGGACCTGCGGCTGCACTTGTTCTTGATCTTGTATTTGCCGATGTCCTTAGATTTGTTTGAGCTTTTCAACTCTGGCGTAGTAGTTCGCCCTGTTTGTCCAAAGTTGGATCGATCCCGTACCATCCTTCGCTCAAATCGTTCCAGGTTGGATTGTCCCTCTCAATCAGAGTGATCTTCTTGGCCCGGATCCACCCTTTTAACTGCTTCTCTCGCGCAATGGCGCTATTGGGGCCACTGAAGCGTTCAAACCATACCAACCTGTTGCAGTTGTACTTCGCAGAAAACCCTTCGTGCTTTCGTTGTTTATGCTCAAACACTCGCTTCAGCAGATTGCCGGTCACTCCTATATATAGCGTGTGGCTTCTGCTCGCCACGATGTATGTGAAATAAACTCGTTCTTCCATTCCGCCTCTAGTTCGATCAGGAATACGGGTGTAAGGGTCATCGAAAAGCAAAAGCAACAGCAACCACAGGTCCTTCGACTCCCTTCGCTACGCTACGATCGCTCAGGATGACAGTCGTTTCTTTTTGTTAGCAGTATTCTTGTGGACTGGGAATTGTCTTGAAAACACGACGGGAGAAGCCCTTCGGCTTCTCCCGTCAAGTTCATGCATGTTCAGAGCAGCTTATCCCTCGTAATTCAGGCTCTCCAGCCCCTGGAAAACCGCGCCCGAGCCCAGCTCCTCTTCAATGCGCAGCAACTGGTTGTACTTGGCAATGCGATCCGTGCGGCTCACCGATCCGGTCTTGATCTGGCCCACGCCCGTGGCAACCGCCAGATCGGCGATGAACGTGTCTTCCGTCTCGCCCGAGCGGTGCGACATCACCGAGGTGTAGCCGTAACGGCGGCCCAACTCGATCGCTTCCAGGGTCTCGGTAACCGTGCCGATCTGGTTCACCTTGATCAGGATCGAATTGCCCACGCCCTCCTCAATGCCGCGCTGCAACCGCTTCACGTTGGTCACAAAGATATCGTCGCCAACCAGCTGAATCCGGCTGCCCAGCTTGTCGGTCAAAATCTTCCAGCCTTCCCAATCGTCCTCAGCCAGACCATCTTCGAGGGAGACTATCGGATACTGGCGAACCCAGTTGTCGTAGAAGTTCACCATCTCCGCGCTCGACAACTCGCGCTTGTCGCTCTTCTTGAAAACGTACTTGTTCTTTTCCTTGTCGTAGAACTCGCTGGAAGCAGGATCGAGTGCGATCGCAATCTGCTCGCCCGGCTTGTAACCGGCGGCCTGGATCGCTTCGAGAATCAGCTCAATGGCCTCGTCGTTCGACTTGAGCGAAGGCGCAAACCCGCCTTCGTCGCCAACCGCCGTGTTGTAGCCCTTCTTCTTCAGCACGCCCTTCAGCGTGTGGAAGGTCTCGGCGGCCCAGCGCAGCGCATCGCTGAAGCACTCGGCGCCCACCGGCATGATCATGAACTCCTGAAAGTCGACGTTCGAGTCCGCGTGGGCTCCGCCATTCAGCACGTTCAGCATCGGCGTCGGCAGAACGCATGCATTCACGCCACCCAGATAGCGATACAGCGGAATCTCGAGCGTCTGCGCCACGGCGCGCGATGCGGCCATTGAAACCGCCAGAATCGCATTCGCGCCCAGCTTCTCCTTGTTCGGCGTTCCATCCAGCGCAATCATCGTCTGGTCGAGCAGCCGCTGATTGGCCGCGTCCATGCTTTCCAGCTCCGGCGCAATCACGGTCTCCACATTCTCGACGGCCTTCAGCACGCCCTTGCCCATGTAGTGGGTCTTGTCGCCGTCGCGCAACTCCACGGCCTCATGTTCGCCCGTCGAAGCGCCAGATGGCACAATCGCACGGCCCAGCGCGCCGCTCTCAAGAATCACGTCTGCTTCAACGGTGGGGTTGCCGCGCGAGTCCAGGACTTCGCGCGCACGGATAGCAATAATCTCAGTCATGTCGCTCCTCATTATTCGGTGCTGCAGCCGGTCGTTCAATTTGGGACGGCGATCCACGGCAAGAGCCTCTCCGGCGGCGCTTTGAATCGAGTTCAAAAGCTCCTGCACGTTTGCGATCTCCTCCCCGTCCTGCGCCAAATGTGTGTTTGTTACCGTTCCGATTCTAGCAAGCCCGCCCGCGCAACACCGTGTGGCGACGGTCACAGGCCGCTATGTTGTTCTGCACAGGGAACAGGCCTTGCAAGCCGGGAAGGGAAGCAAGCTAGCGCCGCATGGGGTTACTGCGCTGATTCTTGTCCTCGGCGGCACATCCACAATCACAGCTCGTTTCGCGGCCAAACATGCGCGCTAGCCTTATCTTGGGTAAGTTCTTCCCTCGGCCTGGAAAGGCTCTGCCACGCGACTCTTTTTCTCCGGCAGTGTCTAACAGACTAGGGACATTCTCCCCTGGGAGTTCCTTGCTTACGCAAAGGGGGACCCCAGGAGCCAGAGGCCTCCGGAATTGGAGATTCTTATGAATCGGTCTTTTCTTGTCTGCGCTTTGATCGTCGCTGCCGTGGCCGCCTCCCCCACTCTATCGGCGGCGCAGCAGACCACTTCGTCCGATCCCTACCAGGGGACCTCGAGTCCGCCGCCCGACGACACCATCGTTACCAGCAATCCTCCGGCTCCTGCCGCCGCCCCTGTCGTCGCTCCGCAGCCCAAGCCCTCCCCCGCCCACCCGGCCTACAGTCAGCCCGCGCCGGTCCAGTACCAGTACCAGGCTCAATCCCAACCCACGCAGCAGCAGGCACGTGTCCGTTCCGCCTTCGCCGCTCCTCAGGACGGCACCGACGACGGCACCGACGACGGCATCGTTCAGATCGCTCCCGACTCGGCCGCACAGCCCGCCCTGAACCACCGCGCCCCCGCTTACGATCCTGACGGCGATATCGTGCATCCGGCGCCCTTGGCCCCTGGGGAACTCGGCGAAGGGACCATCATCCGTGTTCGCCTGCTCGACCGCCTCTCCACCGCCGATAGCCTGACCGGCGACGTCTTCCACTCCCGCGTCGCCTCTGATGTCCTCCAGGGCGGCCAGGTGCTCATCCCCGCCGGTTCTGAGATCGACGGCAAAGTCATGAACGTATCCACCGGATCGCTCGGCGGTCACGGCTCCATGCGCCTTAGTCCCGACACCGTCATCCTGCCCGATGGATCCCGTTACCGGCTCTACGCGCAGGTGACAGGAACTCCCGGCTCCGGGACGCGCGTTGGCAACGAAGGTCAAATCAATCCCGGTTCGCGCCTCAAACGCGACGGCATTGAATACGGTGGCGGAGTCGGAGCAGGCGTCGTTGCCGGAGCGGCCATAGGCGGCCCCGTCGGCGCCCTCACCGGTTCTCTCGTTGGTGCCGGACTGGTCACCGTCCATCTGCTCGTCAACCACCCCCAGGCCCATCTTGAAGAGGGCACCGTCCTGCTCTTCACCCTCACCGAGCGCCTTCATCTTGAACCCGTCGCCCCCACCGGTAACTGACCTCGGCATTTCTCACAAGTGGTCCTGTGCCCCGTTCATCGCGGCTTCATCGCGATGAGCGGGATAGAACTCAGCCCCGGGCCTGGCGCCGCTCGACGTAGCCTCATCGTGTCTATCGTGTTCTTCCACATCGCCTTCATTCCGCGGATTCATTCCGTATCCATCCCGCTCACCTCTTCACCCGCATTTACACTAAAAGGTCGTACGCCTTCCGGCGATGGAACTGCTTCATCATGGATAAATTCGTAATTCGCGGCGGTAATCCGCTGGTCGGCACCATCCGAGTTTCTGGCGCCAAGAACTCGGCGCTCCCCTGCATGGCCGCCGCCATCCTCACCGAGGATGACGTCACGCTCGAAAACATTCCGCAGGTCCGCGACATCGAGACCGAGCGCAAACTGCTTGCCTCCATGGGCGCGGAGATCGGCCCCCGCGAAGGCCGCGCTCACGACCGCATCGTCATCAGTTGCCGCACCCTCTCCGATCCCGTCGCCCGCTACGAAATTGTCAAAACCATGCGCGCCAGCTCCTTGGTGCTCGGCCCGCTCGTCGCCCGCGCCGGCATGGCGCGCGTCGCCATGCCCGGCGGTTGCGCCATCGGTGGCCGTCCCATTGACCTCCACATCAAAGGCCTCGAGAAAATGGGCGCCGTCATCACTCAGGAGCACGGCTATCTCGAAGCCCGCGCCGGTCGCCTGCGCGGTGCGCACCTCGTCTTCGACAAGATCACCGTCACCGGCACAGAAGATCTGCTCATGGCCGCCGTCCTTGCCGAAGGCGAAACCATCATGGAGAACTGCGCCCGCGAGCCTGAAGTCACTGACCTCTCCGCCCTGCTCACCGCCATGGGCGCAAACATTCAGGGAGCCGGCACCTCCACCATCGCCGTGCAAGGCGTAACCAGCCTTCATGGCGCGCGCTACCGCATCAATCCCGACCGCATCGAAGCGGGAACGTTCCTCATCGCCGGCGCCATCACCGGGGGAGACCTCATCGTCTCCAACTGCAAGCCCGTACATCTGGGCGCGGTAATCGCCAAGCTCCAGGAGACGGGCATCCAGGTGGATATTCTCGGTCCCGAAGCCGTTCGCGTCCGCACCAGCGGTCAACTCCGCGGAGCAGACATCTCCACCGAGGAATACCCCGGCTTCCCCACCGACATGCAGGCCCAGTACATGGCCCTTGTCACCCAAGCCGAAGGCGTCAGCCAGATCCGCGAAAACATCTTCGAGAATCGCTTCATGCACGTACAGGAACTGGTCCGCATGGGCGCAAACATCAAGGTGGATGGAAGCACCGCCACCGTGCGCGGCCCCGCCAAACTCTCCGCCGCCGCCGTCATGTGTTCCGACCTGCGCGCCTCCGCGTCTCTCGTTCTCGCCGCCCTGGTCGCCGATGGCGAATCCATCCTCGACCGCGTCTATCACATGGATCGCGGCTACGAACGCATCGAAGAGAAACTGCGCGGCGTCGGCGCCCAGATTCGCCGCATGGGATACATCTTCCCGCCCAGAGAAGATGAAAAGAGCGACTGATCACCCTCCCGTTCCATCTCCCATAGATTGCAGCAACGCCGATAACCATGCCACTGAGCAATGCGGTACAGCGCATAGAAAACACCGCGTGGTAGAAGCAGATAAGCGCGGTTTTCGGCGAATCTGCAATTCTCTCCGCCGTTCCACGGTGATCTTCGCGAGGCGCCGGAGCACCTGTGATCTTCCGGAGACGCTCAACCCGCTACGAGGGGAATTTCCATGAAGAAAATCGCACTTGCAGTCTTGCTCGCTATCGCAATGGTTCCTGTGGCTTCGCTGGCGCAGGTATCGGTTCGCATCGGGCCGCCGCCTGACGTCTACGAGCGCCGCAGTCCGCGCCCTGACCGGGGAGCCGTCTGGATCAACGGGCATCATCGCTATGACAACGACCATTACGTCTGGACCCCAGGCCGCTGGGATCACCCACCCCAGGAACATCAACGCTGGGTCAAAGACCACTGGCAGCACCGGAACGGTGGTTGGGTCCTGGTTGAAGGTCACTGGCGCTAAATCGCAAACAAAACAAAAGATGCTGGGTGCCCCATCCTTTCCGCGCTCTTTGCGGAAAGGGTGGGACAGTTGCACTCAGAAATCTAACTGATCTCAATCACGTCCGTAGCCGACGCCGCGGCTTCCTCCGCGCGCGCCACCAGCTTCTCCGCCACCGCGTAGAACTCCGCCGCCTGCGGACTCTTGGGCCCCGCCAGCGCCACTGGCAGCCCACGGTCCCCGCCCTCGCGAATGGCCGGCACAAGTTCAATCGATCCCAGGAAGGGAACACCGAACTGCTTTGCCGTCCGCTCCGCTCCGCCTCTTGAAAAGATATCGATCTCCGTGTGGCAGTGCGGGCACGTAAAGTGGCTCATGTTCTCCACGATGCCCAGCACCTCGACGTTCACCTGCGCAAACATCTCCAGCGCCTTGCGCGCATCCTCAAGGCTCACGTCGCTCGGCGTTGACACCACCACCGCGCCGGTCAGCGGAACCGTCTGCACCAGCGAGATCACCACGTCGCCCGTGCCCGGCGGCAAGTCCACAATCAGGTAGTCCAGCTCGCCCCAGGTCACTTGCTGCAGAAACTGACGGATGATCTGGTGCAGCATCGGTCCGCGCATCACCAGCGGCTTGTCGCCCGGCGAAATGTACCCGATCGAAATCGTCTTGATCCCGTGTGTGTCGTTGGGCTGAATCATGTTGCCTTCGCCCACCCGCGGCTGTTGCGTCGAGCCCATCATCAGCGGCACATTCGGCCCGTAGATGTCGGCGTCGATCAAGCCCACACGCTGTCCCATCTTTGAGAGCGCAATCGCCAGATTGACGGCGACCGTGGTCTTTCCCACGCCGCCCTTCCCGGAACCGATAGCGACGATCTTTGAAACGCCGGGTAATGCCACCGGCGAAGGCATGGCAGAGGAATGCGCCATAATTTTCGATTGCTCCTTTTCTTGAAACCATTCTTGAGTTTATCTACGTCTCTGACCGTTTGTTTGTGTACCAATTGCGGGTGCCCCAGGTCCCGATTTTGGGACCTGGGAAACCATGAACTCAAAGTACGAATTCACGCGGTCAGGGATCAAGCGCGCTGATCGAAAAACCGCTCATCCACCGCTTTCAGCCTCTTCCAGCGCAGCCGTAACAAGCCGTTCTCCCTTGCGCCGTGCATGTTCCGACTCGCGATGCTCACGCCGCCGCAACGCATCCGCATGACGCCTGATTTCGTCCAGAGTCTCCGGCTTTAGCTGCGGAACCTTCTGCAGACGCCCATGCTCGTCGACAGCCACAAACACCAGGTAAGCGCTGGCCACATGCACCACTCCGCCCGTCCGCGTATTCTCCGCCCAAACCTTCACGCCCACTTCCATCGAACTCGTAAACGCCCGGTTCACGCTCGACTTCAACGTCACCAGATCGCCCAGCCGCACCGGCCGGATGAAGTCGATATGGTCCATCGCGGCCGTCACCACGTGTGTCCGCGAGTGTCGGAACGCAGCCATCGCCCCGGTCAAATCGATGAAGTGCATCAACCGCCCGCCCAGCAGGTTGCCCAGCGTGTTGGTGTCGTTGGGCAGGATGATCTCGGTCATCTCCGACTGGGTGCTGGCCACGGTGCGCACAATCTGATTCGTCTCTGCGTCTTTCATGATGCAATCGCTCCGTTCGACTGCCGCCGCATCCATCCGCCTTCCAGCTACAATTGATCTGGCGGCAGTTGTCGCGGCAGGCGAGTTCCCGCTTGCCCTACTGTTCCAGTGTCGGCAATCCCCGCCAATTACGCAAATCACACCGCGGCCTTCAACGGACAATCCAGGCCGAACGCGAGCGAAATGGACAAGATCGAAGGACTGAAAGAGATTCTGGCGCTGGACCCAAACAACAGCTTTGCCCGCTACGGCATGGCGATGGAACTGGCAGGCCGCGGCGAAACCGAATCCGCGCTGGCCGAATTCTCAACCCTTCTCGCCAACGATCCCGATTACACCGCCGCCTATTTCATGGCCGCGCAAACCGTTGCCAACGAGGCCCGCGTTCCGGAAGCGATCGAGCAACTGAAGGACGGTATCGCATCTGCCAAACGCACCGGCAACAATCATGCTCTCAGCGAGATGCAGGCCATGATCGACGAACTCGACCGCTGAAGCTGTTCCGCATTTGCGCCGCCGGTTGGCGCTGCCAGGGTTGGTTCTTTTGTGGGAAAGGAATTCGGCGTCTTGTCCCGTACCATCCCCCTCAGCGGAGAACGCCTTGATCTTATTGGCCGGAAATTTCAAAGATGGGGCTACACTCAGACGAGTACGTCCTTACGAAACATTTACGAAATTCAGGTAGTCTTCGCTCATCTATTCTGCGTCTAAGAAGATAATATGGCGAAATACTCCATTGTCGTGCCCTTCCACAATGAAGAAGAAAACGTCACCCAACTTTATGCCCGCCTGAAACAGGTCATGGAACAAGTGGGAGACAGCTTCGAGATGGTGCTCGTCGACGACGGCTCCAGGGACCGGACCTACAAGCTGCTCGAGGAGATTGCGGCCGTCGACAGCCGCGTACTCGTCGTCAAGCTCCGCCGTAACTTTGGCCAGACCTCGGCCCTCGCCGCCGGGTTCGATCACGCCTCCGGTGAATTCATCCTCGCCATGGACGGCGACCTCCAACACGACCCCAACGACATTCCCGCTTTCATTGAAAAGCTCGATGAGGGCTACGACGTCGTCTCCGGATGGCGCAAGGACCGCATCGACAACTTCGTCATGAGGCGCATTCCCTCCGGCTGCGCCAACTGGCTCATGGCCAAGCTCTCCGGCGTCGACATCCACGACTTCGGCACCACCTTCAAGGCCTATCGCCGCGAGGTCATCCATAACATTCCGCTCTACGGCGAAATGCACCGCTTCATTCCCGCGCTGGCCAGTTGGTATGGCGCCTCCATCTGCGAAGTCCCCATCCGCAACATCAATCGCGAGTCCGGCAGGAGCCACTACGGCATCGGCCGCACTTTCGGCGTCTTCTTTGACCTCATGACCATCCGCTTTCTGCTCAAATATATGAGCAGTCCCCTCCACTTCTTTGGCGGCTTTGGGCTCTTAGGCATCATGGGAGGTTGCATCATGGCGGCCATTCTGTTGGGCATGAAGATCCTGAACCCGTCCATGGATGTGATGCACCATCATGGCCCCATGTTCGTCATCGGTTCTGTACTCATCGTCGCCGGCATTCAGATGCTCGCGCTTGGCCTTCTGGGTGAACTTCAGGTGCGCCATTACTACACCAGCCAGCATCCCGTCTCCTACGCCGTAGACCGCCTTGTCCGCCTCGTTCCCGCCGACGAACAAAGCCTCATGTCCGAAAGCAAAGGCGACAGCTTCTAAGAGCAGGGTTTAGGGAATAGGGAACAGGGAATAGGAAGAACAGAAGCGCCGCACACTTCCCAAGTGTGCGGCGTTTCACTCTTTCGAGGTATAGGTCCTAGTTTTCGTTATCAATGGCAGGCAGGCTTTTCCTACTCCCTACTCCCTGCTCCCTGCTCCCTGTTTTTCCCCCTTGCCCCACCCCACCCAAAAGGTTCATGCTAACCCTGATATGAAAGCTATCCAGATCCAAGAACCGGGCGGGCCAGAAGTTCTCCAACTGGCCGATTTGCCCATTCCCCAACCCGGACCTGGCCAGGTGCTCATCCGCATCGAGACCACCGGCGTCAACTTCATCGAAGCCTACTTCCGCAAAGGACAGTACAAGGCTTCATTTCCCCTCGTTCCCGGCAGCGAGGCCGCGGGAACTGTTGAGGAACTTGGTCCCGGCCTCACCGGTTTTGCCGCTGGCGAACTCGTCGCCTCAACCGCTGTCATGGGCAGCTACGCGGAATATGCCCTCGTGCCCGCTGCGCAACTCGTCAAGGTCCCAGCCGCTCTAAGCCCCGAGAAGGCCGCGGCAGCCATGCTCCAGGGCATGACCGCGCATTACCTCGCCTACTCCACGTTCCCGCTTAAAGCCGGAGACACGGCGCTCGTGCACGCGGGAGCCGGTGGCGTGGGCCTGTTGCTCACGCAAATCGCAACACGCATCGGCGCTCGCGTCATCACCACCGTCTCCACGCCCGCCAAGGCCGGGCTCTCCCGCGAAGCCGGCGCCTCCGATGTGATTCTCTACACCGAGCAGGATTTCGAAATCGAGGTCAAGAAACTCACGGAAGGCAAGGGAGTCGACGTCGTCTACGACTCGGTAGGCAAAACCACCTTCGACAAAAGCCTCAACTGCCTGAGACCGCGCGGCCTGCTTGCTCTTTTCGGCGGCTCCAGCGGCGCAGTACCGCTTTTCGACCTCATCCAACTCAGCAGCAAGGGCTCGCTCTTCATCACCCGCCCCACCTTGTGGCACTACATCGCCAACCGCGCCGAGCTCGAGTGGCGCGCAGGCGAAATCCTCACTTGGGCCGCCAGCGGCCAACTCAAGCTCCGCACCGAGCACATCTATCCGCTAGCCGATGCAGCTCAGGCACACATCGACCTCGAATCCCGAAGCACAACCGGCAAGCTCCTCCTCGAACCGTGAATAAGCAGGGAACAGGGAACAGAGATTAGGGAACAGGGATTAGGGTACAGGGATTAGGGTACAGCTGGGTGCCCCATCCATTTCGCGCACTTTGCGAAATGGGTGGGAGAGAACGAACTTCGCTCCACGACAACACCGGGAAAGATCATGAATCAGATCTCCATCGCCCCCACCGACCGCGTCTTCGTCCTCACCGGCGCCGGCATCAGCGCCGAGAGCGGACTGCCCACCTTCCGCGCCGACGACGGCCTCTGGGCCGGCAATCGCATTGAAGACGTCTGCACACCTGAAGCCTGGCAGCGCAATCCAGAACTCGTCTGGCAGTTCTACTCCAAACGCCGCGCCGACGCAGCCAAAGCCCAGCCCAACCCCGCTCACTATGCACTCGCCGACCTTGAACGCCGCATCGGCGGCCGCTTTTTCCTCTGTACGCAAAACGTCGACGACCTGCATGAGCGCGCCGGCTCTGTCCGCGTCCTCCACATGCATGGCGAACTCTTGAAAGCCCACTGCGAGCGCGACTGCGGCCAGCCTCCCGTTGAAGACCACGCCCTCTACGCAAGCCTCGCCGAAGTTGGCCGCTGCCCCTGCGGTGGCCGCCTCCGCCCCCACATTGTCTTCTTCGGTGAGATTCCCCTTGAAATGGACCGCATCGGCGAAGAGATCAACAAGGCCACGTTGATGCTCGTCATCGGCACATCCGGCTCCGTCTACCCAGCCGCCAACTTCGTCCACTGGGCCCGCCAAAACGGAGCCCGCACCGTCTACATCGGCCCCGAGCCCCCGCTCAACGCCCACGCCTTCACTCAAGTTGTCGAAGGCAAAGCCGGCGAAGTCCTCCCCGGTCTCTTCCGCGTTGAATAAGCTTGGGTGTCCCATTCATCACGGCTCCATCGTGATGAGTGGGTCTCAACAAAGCCGACCTCACCCCCGCTGAATAAGCTCGGGTGCCCCAGGTCCCGATTTTGGGACCTGGGAGATCAAAGTGGTGTCAATCCCCTACCCCCGCCCCTTGATAAACTCCACCCGCCTGAACCGCAGCCCCGTCCAGTCCTCGTCAATCGCCACCGCCCGCACCGTATCGAACCCGGCAGCCTGCAGCGCATCCCACCCCGTATCCCGATTGAAGTCGCACTTCAACTTCTTCGACGTCCCCTTCGGATACGCGAACCACACCACCGCATCGCCCTTCGTCCGCTTCGCAATCTGTGCCGACAGCGCGTCCACCTCGCTCTTCTTCGTCACAAACGCCAGCACAAACCCCGTCTCCGCCACCGATGCCAGGCTATGGTGAATCGTCATCACCGGCAGCCGCGCCAGTTCCGCCTCAAAGCTCGCCGGAGCATTCAGCACCACCATCTCCTGCCGATCCTTCAAATTGAGTTTTTCAAATACGCTCGCCATGGATTCTCATCATATCCAGATCGTGGATAAAATCTGCAAACAAAATTCCTGCTCCTCCCTCAAAAATGAAATCGATACCGCACCTCCGCTGAAATCGTCCGCGGATCGTTCCAGTGGAATCCGCCGATGGTCAGCGAACTATCCGTCAGAACCCGATGGTTGGTCACGTTCACAACATTCACCGCGAGCTTCCAGTTTTCGCCAACTGCCGTTCCGGCGGATACATCGAACGTCGTGTGCACCGGCAGATAGTTGCCCTGGTAGGGGCTGAGGAGACGGCCGTTGGCGTCTGTCACCCCGGCGGTGCCGTTGGAAAAACCGGAGCCGTAGTAAACATTGCTTGAGAACCAGCTTCGCGCCGGCAAGGTGGCAGTGAAGCCGGTGTTGAGCGTCTGCCGCTGGTCATGATCGACGGGTGTGTAGTCGAAGCTGGTATCGCAGTTCGTTATGCAGATCAGTCCGCCATTGACGGCTCCCCGCTGCTCGGCGATCTGGTTCGAGTACGCGAGGTGGAACTGGCCGCGCCGCCACAACAAAGGGCTTCGCAGCGTAGTCTCCCAGGCGCGCACCAAAGCTCCATCCACCGTAATAGGGATGAACACATTGGACTCGCCAATGTTCGAGTGATCGAGGAAGTTGTTGACCCGCGTTTTGAAGTTGTCCACCTCCAGCGCCCAGCCGCGCCATGGAATCTGAACGCTGAACTCGTGCTCTTCGTCGCGCTCGCCGCTGAGCACCGCAAAGCCGGTGTTGTTGGCGTTGGCATAGCTGAGCAGCGGACCCTGGATGCTGATCAGTGGCGGAGCCTGGTAGTAGCGGCCATAGAAGCCGCGCAGAACCCAACGCAGGCGGGGAATGGTAACCGTCGCGCCAAAGCGAGGGTCGGCATGGTTTTCAGTCACGCCGCCGTGGAACGAAGATATACGCACACCAGCCAGAAGCATGAGCCAGTCGTTGACGCGCAGACTGTCGGAGAGCGATCCCTCGACAATGCCGCCGGAGACGATGTCTGTTTCGTGGATGGGTGCGTCGCCCGACCCATCGTTGAAGACCACGCCGAAGACGGATGAAGCGTGCTCATAGAAGGAGTAGAAGCTGGCCGCAAGGTTGTTGCGCTTCATATCGCCGCGCAGGCTGGCCTGCAAACCGGCATAGTTTGCGGTGCTGTCCCAGGTCGTGGCTGTGGGCGCGTCTGCCGGCTTGGAGTCGTAGTTGGCCACGTTCCAGTGATAGAAAGGCGCGGCCTCGAACATTGCACTCGGCGAAATGGTATGCACCCAATCGGCAATGATGAAGGCATCGCGCTCCGTTTGGCCGTCGCGCAGACCGCTGGAATCGTAGATCCGATTGAGCCAACTGTTTGGGTCCGGGTCGTACGGAACTTGAAAGAAGTCCTGGCGGAGCTGGCCGTTGAAGCGCAACTGGTTAGCCGGGTTTGGATTGACGAGCAGAGACGCGAAGCCGCTTTGCGAATTCGCCGCATCGTGGACCACGGCCGCGGTGGGCGTTTCGAGGCCATAGTTCGAGCGCGCCGCGGCCACGCTCGCATACCAGGCCGTCTTGAGGGTGTGATCGCCGGCCGAGAGTGAGATTTCACCGCTATCGAAGTTGCCGCCGGTGACCGACAACTCGGCCTGGCGGTCGCGTTCAAAGCCATTCCGCGGGGACACATTAAATACCCCGTAAGTCCGGTCGCCGAGATCGGCCGCGTAGCTGCCTCGGGAGACCTCGATCTGATCCATGTCGCCGGGCGAGATTTGCGGGCCAACGTTCGCGGCGATGTTCGTATTGGGGATGTTGATGCCGTCAATCAGCCAACTGGTCTGGTGCCCGCCGCGCATGTGCAGCATGTCGTGGCTCATGGTTGCACCCGGCACGTAATCGACGATGGCGGCAAACGATGTCGCGCGGCTTGCCCCTGGGGTTTGCTCGATCATCTCCCGGCTCACCAATGTTGTCGGCGTCACGGAATCCACTTGAGCCGTCGTGCCCTCCACCACTACGCTTTGCGTGGTAGAAGCCACGGGCAGCGCAACATGCAGAATAGGATCCGTGCCCGAGGCAACATTCAGTGGCTCGGTCACGGTACTGAAACCTGGGTAGGCAACCGTCAGCCGATACACACCGATCGGCGTCTGCGGCAATTCAAACTCTCCATCCGCGTTTGTCTTCGCGCGTAGCACGAAATCGGAATTGGTAGCCTTTAGCGTCACTTCAGCGCCGGCAATGGGCCGGTGCTGCGGGTCGTGCACCACCCCGTGCACATTTGCAAATACTGTTGCGAACGAGGGCAGGGAAGAGGCCAGCAGCAAGGCTGCCGCGATGAAAAATGAATGGATTCGCATGGATGAAAGAACCTCCAGTTCGACCTTGCGGAAACACAGGAAGTCGCGCCGGCAAAAAACCCGTAACGCACAATGCCTGTTGGGGAAGAATGAAGCGTCGAAATTAGACGATGCATCCAGCAGAATTAAAAGCCAGCGCCGCACCTCATTCCGATGCTACACGAACCTCGCCTCAACGCGCACCATCGTTCATGCGCCACCATTCCGCCTGGTATCCCCGTCATTTATCATCGATGTGTTCGGTATTTTCATCCCGTTCAAAGGAACTCCAGGTGTCTCAAGCTAATAGTCCGGCATCGCCGCTCGAGCAGTCCGTTCCCTCTGCGCGGAACTCCTCCGTCCGGCGTCCCTTGCGCGTTGCTCTCTTCGGCTTCGGAACCGTAGGCAGTTCGGTGGCGCGGATTCTCGTTGAATCCAAACCCCAGGGCATCGATCTGACGCACATCTTCAACCGCGGCGTGGCCCGCAAACGCGTTCCATGGGTGCCCGCCAGCGTTGTCTGGAGCGAAGACGCCGACTCTGTGCTTGCCTCCGGCGTGGACGTCATCGTTGAACTCGCCGGCGGCCTCGATCCGGCTGGAAACTGGGTGCGCCGCGCCCTCGAAGCCGGCAAGAGCGTCGTCACCGCCAACAAGAAACTCATCGCCTATCACGGCATCGATCTCGAGCGTCTTGCCGCGGCCAAGGGCGGACACATCAAGTATGGCGCCGCTGTTGCCGGCGGCATCCCCGTCATCCCCGGCCTCGAACAAGGCCTCGCAGGCGATCGCATCGAGCGCATGGAAGGCATTCTCAACGGCACCTGCAACTTCATCCTCAGCAAGATGGACGAAGGCGCCGAGTACTCCACCGTACTCGCCGAGGCACAAGCCAAAGGCTATGCCGAGGCCGACCCCACTGAAGACGTCGGCGGCTTCGACGCCCGCTCCAAACTCGCCATCCTCATGCGCCTGGCGCTGCGCGTCGTCGTCGATCCTGAAGAGATTGTGCCCCAGTCCATCACCGCGGTCTCAGCCGTCGACTTCAGTTACGCCCGTATCCTCGGCTGCACCATCCGCCAGATTGCGCGAGCGCAGCAGGTCAAGGGCCGCGTCGCCGCCACCGTCGGGCCCATGCTCATCGATCTCCGCTCACCTCTCGCCTGGTCGCGCGGCACTGAGAATATGGTCGTCCTCACCGGCCACTACGGCGGCGATGTCGTCTTCTCCGGTCACGGAGCCGGCGGCCATCCCACCGCGGTTGCCGTCGTCAGCGATCTGCTTGCCCTCGCCCACGATTCCCGCCGTGTCGAGATTCCCTCCGTTCCCGCGCGCCTCGGCGCCGAATTCGAAGTTCCCCACTACATCCGCTTCACCGTCGTCGATCGCCCCGGCATCGTTGCCGAAATCACAGGCGCCCTGGCCAAAGAAAAAATCAACATCCGCGCCATCGTGCAAAAGCCCGGCTATCCCCAGCACGCGTTACCCTTCGTCGTTACAGTCGAGCCCTGCAAGTCCTCCGCCATGCGGCGCGCACTCACCGCGTTTCGCTCCATGGATTGCCTCATCGAAGAACCCCTTGACCTGCAAATGCTCGAGTAGGCGCGCGCAGGTCTGTTGCCGCGCCCATGCGTCGGCGTTTGTCTCAATTCGACTTAAACAAGAAACAGCTCGGGAGGTCGGGCTATGATCGGTTCAGTCTATAGATGTGAAATCTGCGGCGGAGAGAGCTACAAGCCCATACACTGGGTTGTCATCCACTGCGATAGCTCCCAATTAACCATCTACAAGTGGACAAAAGAAGCCGCCGATGCGCCCAGCGCCCGCCACTACTGCGGCGAAGCTCACGCCCAGGTTTACATCAGCCGCTGGCTTGAGGCCGCCTGCTCCTGAGCGCCGCCGTCATGCCTTCGGTACCGTCTGCGCCGGACCCGTAGATTCCCGCACCACCAATTCCGGCATCATCACAATCTCCGCCGGGAATGCCTTCTCGCGGTTGACGATCCGCTCCAGCAGCACCTGCGCGCCGCGCTTGCCCATCTCTGTCAGCGGTTGGCGCACCGTGGTCAGCGAAGGCGTTGCGTACGCCGCCGACTGAATATCGTCGAAGCCCACCACGGAAACATCCCCCGGCACGCTCAGTCCAGCGTCCTTCAACGCACGAATTGCGCCGATCGCCGCAATATCGTTGAAGCAGAAAATTGCGGTGAAATCGTGCGTCTTCTTCAGCAGAGCATGCATCGGTTTGTAGCCGATCTCCGGCGCCATCGGATGGTACCCCGTCTTCATCGACCATCCGTCGGAGTCGATCCCGATCACCAGCGCCGGATCGATCTTGATGCCCATCTCTCCCGCCACCTGCTGTATCGACTCCCAGCGAAACTCGGAATCGGGAATCGCGCGCGGGCCGCGCATGAATGCGATCCGCCTGTGCCCCAGCGCATACAGATGAGTCAGCGCCTGCTCCACTGCCTGGTGATGATCCAGAACGATGTTGGTCACATCCTTAGCCGCGCTGTGAGCGGAGATTGCAACCACCGGAACCGGCACTGAAATCTGATCCGCCCGCGTATTCAGCAGCAGAAACCCGTCCACTGCCCGCTCCACCAGCATGCGCGGATACTCCTCGATCAGCTCCCGTTTCCAATCGTGGCATGCCGTGAAGTAGAAATAGTGGGCCGCGGTCAACTCTTCCACCACGCCGCTCATCACGCGCGTGAAGTAGCCTTCGCTCAAGTCCGGTGCCAGCACTCCTACGCTCATTGACTTGCTTTGCCGCAGAGATCGCGCAAAGTAGTTGGGCCGGTAGTTGAGCCGCTCGGCCGCTTCCTCTACCCTCTTCCGCGTCTCCTGTGGAATCGACTTCGCGGACGGGGAATTGTTCAGAACCAGGGAAACGGTAGTCTGCGACAGATCCAGATGCTCCGCCAGCATCTTCAGGTTCACATGTCCCGTTGGCCCCGGCTTGCTAATCTTTGCCATGTTGGAATCTTTGCACGTTTTCTCCGCCGCGTAAACGATCAGGCACCCTTAAGTACATCGATTTTCCATCGACAAGGCGTTCGGAGAACATTACGGGTGCCCCAGGTCTCGCTTTTGAGACCTGGGAATCAAGCAACTCCTCCCACCAACAAA
>Ga0182027_10002708_pt1 | contig 28500 bp, 19 predicted proteins | sample 712E1DmetaG_FD_121300 | JGI IMG/M metagenome (GOLD analysis project Ga0182027, IMG submission 121300) | Permafrost microbial communities from Stordalen Mire, Sweden - 712E1D metaG (Illumina Assembly) | ecosystem: Environmental > Terrestrial > Soil > Wetlands > Permafrost | place: Sweden...
AGCTGACTCCCAGCCAGTTGACGCTGGATTTGGAGAATTGAATGCAAATTGCCATTTCTTGGAAAAAATGAAAATCAGTACTTTTGTGCGTAAATCTCATCGAATTCCCTAACACCCTCTAATATGGTAAAGATTTTGAATGCGGAAAACTGAACCATGAACGATCACAACCTCTCCCGCCGTCAATTCATCCAAAATACCGCGCTGGCCGCGTGCGCCGCTTCCAGCCTGTCGCTCCTGCCATCAATCGCCCAGGAAACCAGCGCGCCGCCCGCCGCGCCCGCGCCGGTCTTGCCTCCGGCCCCGGCGCCCATTCCCGCCCCGCCCGGCTTTGGCGTCGCGCCCGGGCCCTTTCAGCCGACGTGGGAATCGCTCTCGGGCGGTTACCAGCCGCCTGACTGGTTCCGCGACGCCAAGTTCGGCATCTGGGCCGTCTGGGGACCGCAATGCCAGCCCGAGATGGGCGATTGGTACGCCAAGAGCATGTATCAGTTCAACAGCGCCGACTACAAATTCCATGTCCGAAAATACGGCCATCCCTCCAAGTTCGGATTCAAGGACGTCATCCACGAATGGAAGGCCGAACAATGGGACCCCGCCCGCCTCCTTTCCCTCTACAAGCGCGCCGGGGCGAAATACTTCTCGGCGATGGCCAACCACCATGACAACTTCGATATGTATGACTCGAAGTATCAGCCCTGGAACAGCGTCGCCATCGGGCCCAAGAAGGACATCATCGGCGGCTGGGCCAATGCCGCCCGCTCCGCCGGCCTGCGCTTTGCGGTCACTTGCCACGGGGACCGCGCCTGGAGTTGGTATCAGGAAGCCCAGGGGTCCGACCCCAGCGGCCCCCTGGCCGGCGTGCCTTATGACGGGAAAATGACCAAAGCCGACGGCAAGGGTCTCTGGTGGGAAGGTCTCGATCCGCAGGACCTTTACGCCCAGTACCACGCGATTGGCAAATATGACTGGCCGCAGAATGGGACTCCGCCGCTGGACAAGGCCTTTATCGGGAAGTTCTTCAATCGCACGATAGATCTGATTGACAAGTACCACCCCGACCTGGTGTATTTCGACGACACGATTCTGCCCCTTTATCCCGCCAGCGACATTGGCCTGCGCATTGCCGCCTATTTCTACAATACCAACCTGGCGCGCAACGGCAAACTGGAGGCGGTGATCACCAGCAAGATCCTCAACGCCCAGCAGCGCCGCGCCCTGCTGCTCGATGTCGAGCGCGGCGTCACCGGCGGCGGCGAGAGCCTGCCCTGGCAAACGGACACCTGCATCGGGGACTGGCATTACGCGCGCAGCCTCTTCGACCAGCACAAATACAAGACGGCCCAACAGGTCGCCCAAATGCTGGTGGACATCGTGAGCAAGAACGGCAACCTCCTGTTGAGCATCCCGCTGCCCGGCCACGGCGCCCTGGACGCCGACGAACTGAAGTTCCTGGAGGAATTCACCGCCTGGATGGATGTCCACAGCGAGGGCATCCACGCCACGCGCCCGTGGAAAATCTATGGGGAAGGCCCGTCCGTGACCGCTCCAGCGCCGCCGGGCGCATTCGGCGGCGCGCGCGATGTTCGCTCCTACACCTCCGGGGACATCCGTTTCACCACCAAGGGCGACACACTCTACGCCTTCATCATGGCCTGGCCCGAAATGAGCACTATTGTAGTCAAAAGTCTTGCCGCCGGCTCGCCGCACCTGGACGGGCGCAAAATTGCCGATGTCTCCTTGCTCGGCCACGGCGGCAAGCTCGAATGGACCCAGGACGCGCAAGGGCTGAACGTCAAGCTGCCAGCCGCGCCTCCCAGCCCGCACGCCGTCGCCCTGAAAATCAAAGGCGCCACAGCCTGACCCAAACTCCCGCCTATAAAGAATGCCATTACCACCCCATCATTCCCATTCTTCCCATTCTTCTCATGATTCCCATGATTCCCATGATTCCCATCGCCCAAACTCCCGCCAATGAAGAACGACATTCCCACCCCCATTGATCTCCGCAGCGACACGATCACCAAACCGACACCCGCCATGCGCGAGGCCATCGCCGCCGCCGCGGTGGGCGACGACGTCTTCGGCGAGGACCCGACCGTGCGGGAATTGGAAGCTGAAACGGCGGCGTTGCTGGGAAAGGAGGCGGCCGTGTTCACGCCCTCCGGGACGATGGCCAACCAGCTTGCCATCCGATCCCACACCGAGTCAGGGGATGAGATCCTGGTGGAAGCCAACGCGCACCTTTATTACTACGAAAGCGGCGCCCCGGCGGCGTTGAGCGGCGTCTCCTGCCGCTGCTTGCAGGGCGATCGCGGCGTGTTCAACAGCGCCGACCTCGAGTCGGCCTTGCGCCCTCCGAATTTGCACTTTCCGCGCACCCGGCTGGTCTGCGTCGAGAACACCCACAATCGCGGCGGCGGCAGGATCTGGCCGCTGGAGCGGATCCAAGAAGTGGCGGGGGCCGCGCGGCGGCATGGACTACAATTGCATCTGGACGGGGCGCGTCTTTGGAATGCGGCGGTGGCGACGGGCATCGCCGAGCGGCAATGGGCGGCGCCGTTCGACACCGTGAGCGTCTGTTTTTCCAAGGGGCTTGGGGCGCCGGTTGGCTCGGCCCTGGCTGGTTCCAAGGAACTGCTGGCGCGCGCCAGGCGTTTTCGCAAGTTGTTTGGCGGCGGCATGCGGCAAGCCGGCATCATCGCCGCCGGGGCGCTCTTCGCCCTGCGCCATCACCGCGCCCGCCTGGCCGAAGACCATGCCAACGCCAAAGCGCTGGCCGAAGGGATCGCCCGCTGCAAGGGATTTGAGGTGGCGCCAAGTGAAGTGGAAACAAACATGGTCCGATTTCGCCTGCCCGGGGCGCCGGCGCCGGAGGTGGTTGAGCGGCTCCGGGCGCGCGGGGTGCTGGTGCTGGCCGCCGACCGCCTGACGATTCGCGCCGTGACGAGCCTGATGGTCTCCACTGAAGACATTCACCGCGCGGTCCATGCCATCGCGAAGGTGACGGAAGGGTAAATGGTTCTCTGCCGTGAAATCACTCCCGGCATTTCGAGAAAGGAAGGGGTCAGGAAGGTGGAAGGGGTCAAGCCCGGAAAGCTGAATACTGAATACAATTAATAATTCCGGGCTTGACCCCTGCCCCCTTGCCAAAAACCTCGGAGTCAAACATGAAAACGCGCACAAACGATTCTGCTGAAAAACCCGAAGTGGTCAAAAAGTAACACTTGAAAACACCGCCAAAACAATCCACTCACCCCAAAAGAATCGCTCCCAACCGATCCTGGACGTTTCTCTACTTGACTCGATTTTGCTTTGTTTGGCGATTTTTTCAAAAGAGGGGGGGTTCAGCAGAATCACAAACATGGCCTGGCCCCTCGTACTATGGGTTGGGAGTTGCCTCCGCAACCGCCGCCGCGGATACGCCGGGCGCAAGTTCCAACTCCCCCGAAAACCCCCGAGACGACATCAAAAATGTAGTGGCGACCTTTTGGATCGTTGCCTTGCAAATCAACGACTTACGCTGCCGCCCACCCCTCAACCATGAAATTTCGGTTAATCCTAATCCTAATCTTAATCTTAATCTCTTCTTCTCTTCATGATGGAGAGTAAGATTAGGATTAAGATTAAGATTAAGATTAGGATTAAGATTAAGAACGGGAAACCGCCAACCGGAAGAAGGGACATGCACCCTTAAATGCTCACTGCCGTTTCACTGGCCTGCACCTGAAGATACTCAAGGATGCGGGCCACCGACTCCGCCACGGTCAACTGGTCGGTCCGCAATTCCACCTCGGCGCGCTCGGGCGTTTCGTAGGGGGCGGAGATGCCGGTGAAATGCTTGATGTGATGGGCGCGCGCCCGGGCGTAAAGGCCCTTGGAATCCCGGGCCTCGCACACTTCCAGCGGGGCATTGACAAATACTTCCACAAACTTTCCCGGCTCCAGGATCTGCCGCACCATCTCCCGGTCGGAACGATACGGCGAAATAAACGCCGTGATGCAGATAATCCCCGCCTCGGCAAACAGCTTGGCCGTCTCGCCGACGCGGCGGATGTTCTCCTTGCGGTCTTTCGGGGAAAAAGCCAGATCGGAGCAAAGCCCGTGGCGCATGTTGTCGCCGTCCAGCACATAAACATGCTGGCCGCGGTTGAAAAGCTCGCGCTCCAGGTCGGTGGCGATGGTGGATTTTCCCGAAGCCGACAAGCCGGTCAGCCAGACCACGCGGCCTGGATGCCCGTTGCGCGCGGCGCGCTGGCCCCCGGTCACCTTGCCCAGGCTCCAGAATATGTTGTGGCTCTTTTGCAGGCTGTCCGCCGTGCGCCGCGGATAGTTGTCCGCCGCCACAATGCCGCCCCCCGCCACTTCAAAGCCGTCCACAATGACAAAACGCCCCGTCGGCACGATTTCCGAATGAATATCGAAGGCGACCGGCCGTTTGGTGCGCAGATATAATTCGGCCACTTCGTTGCGCCCGACAAACGATTCCGCGCGCGAAATGGTCTCCAGGGTGGACGAATCCACCAGACGCTCGATGGATTCGATTTCGCATTCCACCTCCTGCGTGGCCAGCTTGAGTTTGTAGCTCCGGCCTTTTTCGAACGGGGCGCGGCCCATCCAAAACAGGCGCGCCTTGAACCGGCTCAACTGGCACGGCGGCGCGGTCTCCAGCGCCGCCACCGAGCCGCGCTCGACATATATCTGCTCGCTCAACGTCACGCCGATGGATTCGCCCGCCTCCGCCCGCACCGCCGCCGGCGCGTTCCAGCGTTCAATCGTCTTGACAGTGCTGACCTTGTTCGACGGCGCGAAAACCAGACGGTCGCCCACCTTGAGCGCGCCGGACTCGATCCGGCCCGCCAGAATGCGCCGGTCGTCGAAACGGTAAACATCCTGGATGGGCAGCCGCAGCGGCTGATCGGACGCCGGCGCCGCCGGTTGAAATTCATCCAGCGTTTCCAGCACCGTCGGCCCGTCCCACCACGGCATGTTCGCGCCGGGCCGGGCAATGTTGTCGCCGTGCCTGGCCGCGATGGGAATGAAGCGCCGGGGTTCCACGCCCACCGTTTTGAGAAAGGCGCGGAATTCCGCCTCAATCTGCTCAAAACGCGCCTGCGAATAGTTTTGCAGGTCCATCTTATTGACAAGCACCGCCATCTGGCGGATGCCCAGCAGGTTCAGCAGATAGCCGTGGCGGCGGGATTGCTCCTGGACGCCCTCGTGGGCGTCAATCAGCAGCAGGGCCGCCTCCGCGTTGGCGGCGCCGGTGATCATGTTCTTGAGGAACTCCTTGTGGCCCGGGGCGTCAATGATGACGTATTGCCGTTTCGGGGTGCGAAACCAGATTTGCGCGGTGTCAATAGTAATATTCTGGTTGCGCTCGGCCTGGAGCGCGTCCATCAGATTGGCCCACTCGAACGGGACGCCGCGCCGGCTGGCGATGGCCTGCAACTGTTCGAGTTTGCCCTCCGGGAGCGAGCCGGTGTCGTGAAACAGGCGCCCAACAAAGGTGGACTTGCCGTGGTCCACATGGCCGACAATGACAATTTTGAGCTGTTCGGCGGGGGCTGCCGAATCAATGGTTGGGGTGGTCATAAGGACGTAAGGGACGCAAGGGACGCAAGGGACTCAAGTGTGGCAGCGGCTGCTGGGGGCGCAGGACAGAATTCTTCATCTCTTTGGTAGGGCGGCGCTGCTGCGCCGCCCAAAAATTCAGGGCAGAGCAGCAGCTCTGCCCTGCCAGGAAGGTGAAGAGTTCTGTCGTGGGCCCGTGCTGGGGGATCATCTGGCAGGTTGGAGGTTGGACTCATCGTTGTTGTTGTCATCCACTTTCGTTTGTTAGTTTGACCTCATCTCACATATACCCGTCGCGGCGGAGTTTCTCGAAGGCGTCTTCGCTCTCTTTGTCCTGGGCGCGGCCGGCACGCTCGGGGGTTCGGGTGTGGCGCAATTCCTCCACGATTTCCCGCACGGTGCGGGCGTTGGACTTGATGGGAAAGGTGCAGGGCGCGCACCCCAAACTCCGGTAGCGCTCGCCCTTCTCGTTGGCGAAATAAAGCGGGATGACGGGGATGTTCTCCCGCTCGATGTATTCCCATACGTTCAACTCCGTCCAATGCAGCAGCGGATGAATGCGGATGTGGGTTCCCTTTTCATAATCGGTCTTGAACTGGTCCCACAACTCCGGCGGCTGGTCTTCGACGTTCCATTCCATGTTCTTGTCGCGCGGGCTGAAGTACCGCTCCTTGGCCCGGGTCGGTTCCTCGTCGCGCCGCACGCCGACGAGGACGCCGGTATAATGATGTTTGTCCAGCACGGCGCGGAGGGCGTCTTTTTTCAAGGCGCCGCAGCATTCCACGCGGGTGGCGCGGCCGTTGGGAAAAGTCGCGCCGCCGGCGAGCACGGCCTCGTTTTTGCCCACCACCAGTTGCAGCTTCCATTCGCGCACCAACCGGTCCCGATACTCAATCATGGACGGGATTTTGTAGGACGTGTCCACATGGACCAGGGGAAAGGGGACATGTCCGAAAAAGGACTTGCGCGCCAGCCAGAGAAGGACGGTGGAATCCTTGCCGATGCTCCAGAGCATGGCGAGGTTCTTAAATTTGTTGTGAGCCTCGCGCAGTATGTAGATGCTCTGATTTTCCAGCTTTGACAGGTAATCCATATTGCTCCTTGAAAGCGGACGGGCCGCTCATTGTTGCCGAAATCATTTGCCCTCCGATTTGGAAGTCAACCTTTTTCGGCGGGAAGGCAAAGGGGATATGCCCCTTTTTTGGGTTGGCGGTTTCCGGCGCTTAATCTTAATGTTGCCAACTTCATGAAATCGCGGAATGTCAAACGCCCAGGGCCGGACGAACCGTCTCCGGCCGCGGAACAACTCCCCGGCCATCGCGGCGCTCCCGCGGCGGACGGCGGGCGCAACCGGCGGCAAACCTGGCTCATCTGCCTGGGGCTGACGCTGGCGGTCCTGGCGGCTTACGGGCAACTGTGGGATTGTGACTTTGTGGCGTGGGACGACGGCAATTATGTGACCGCCAACAGCATGGTAAAGCAAGGGGTGGGCTGGCCGGGAGTGGTTTGGGCGTTTTCAACCTTCCATGCCAGCAACTGGCATCCTTTGACCTGGATTTCCCATGAGGTGGATTTTCAACTCTACGGAATGAACCCCGCCGGCCATCATTTCACCAGCCTGCTGTTGCATCTGGCAAATTCCATCCTCCTTTTTCTCCTCTTGCGCCGGATGACCCGGGCGCAGTGGCCCAGCGCCCTGGCCGCCGCCCTGTTCGCTCTGCATCCGTTGCATGTCGAATCGGTCGCCTGGATTTCCGAGCGCAAGGATGTCCTGAGCGCCTTTTTTTGGATGCTGACGGTTTGGGCCTACGCGCGGTATGTGGAACAGCAGAAAGCGGAAAGCAGAAAGCGGAAAGCAGAAAGCAGAAAGCAGAAATTCTTTTACGCGCTGGCGTTGTTCTTTTTCGCCCTGGGCCTCATGTCCAAGACGATGCTGGTGACGCTGCCGTTCGTGTTGCTTCTTCTGGACTATTGGCCTTTGGAAAGGGGACGGCGGGAATTGTCGAGCCAGAGGCTCGACGCTACACCTTTGGGAAGGGGCCGATGGGTGCTGGAAAAAATTCCATTCTTCATTTTGGCCGCCGCCGCCTCGGTGGCTGCCTTTCTGGCGCAACGGCAGGGCGGCGCGGTGGCGTCGCTGGACAGACTGCCAATGGGGGCGCGCCTGGCGAACATCCCCGTCGCCTACGCGCGCTATATCGGCAAAACGCTGTTCCCGGTTCATCTGGCCGTGTTTTATCCGATTCCGCCCCACTGGCCGGATTGGGAAGTGGGCGGCGCCATTTTGTTGCTGGCGCTGGTCACGATCTGGGCGCTCTGGCGGGTCCGCGCGCAGCCGTATTTGGCCGTGGGCTGGTTTTGGTTTTTGGGGATGTTGGCGCCGGTCATCGGCCTGGTGCAAATCGGCGCGCAGTCCATGGCCGACCGCTATGACTACATTCCGGGCATTGGGCTGTCGGTCATGGTTCTTTGGGCTGCGAGCGAGTGGTTCCAGCGGCGGGCCGCGCTTGCGCCGGCTGTGTTGGGTTGGCTGGCGGTGGCCGCTTGCATGGCGGCCACCCGGCTGCAAGTGGGTTATTGGACCAACAGCCAGACCCTTTTCCGTCACGCGGTGGAAACAACGCCCGGCAACGGCTTTCTGGAAAGCAGCCTGGGCAGGGCCTTGTTTTTGCAAGGCCGCCGGGAGGAGGCCATGCCGCACTTGCAGCAAGGCGTGGCGTTGGCATTCGGAAACCCAGGGGTTCATTACAATTTGGGCAACGCTCTTCTGGCCCTCGGGCGCGCGCCGGAGGCGGTCGGGCAATTTGAAATCGCGGTCAACTTGGCGCCCAACGATGCCATCAACCAGTTCACCCTCGGCACCGCTCTCTTGAAGAACGGACGGGCGGCGGACGCGATCGGCCCTTTGCAAGCGGCCCTCCAGATCCTTCCCAACGATGTGGATTCCCATTGCGAACTGGCAACCGCCTTCCTCCAAACGGGCCGCGCCAAGACGGCGGTGGGGGAATATGAAAAGGTCCTGCAAATCCAGCCGGACTGCCTCCAGGCTAACGCCAACCTGGCTTGGATACTGGCCAGCAACCCGGATGCCTCCCTTCGCGACGGATCCAGGGCGGTCCGTCTGGCGTTGCGGGCCGAACAACTTTCCGGCGGGCAAGACCCGTTCGTCATGGCCGCGCTCGGGGCGGCGTATGCCGAGGTTGGCGACTTTTCCCAGGCTGTGGCCGCGGCTCAACGCGCCTTGCAAATCTCGGGCGAGGAAAGCCACTCGCCGCTGGCGGACACCGTGCGGGCGCAATTGGCCCTTTACCGGGCGGGGTCCCCATTTCGTGATACCAGCCCGGCGGCTTTGCCTGCCGCCGCCGTGGACAAATAATAAAAAAGGCATCCTTGCGGATGCCTTTATGAAAGTCAGTCTGGCGTCTGCTCAGGGGAAACAAAGGCGCACACTGGTCCCCATCGTGCCTCCGGTCGGCCAATTGCCTATGTCCGCCGCATTGATCAACCACTGCTGCCTGAACGCGCCCGAGGACACCTGCTGAGAGCTGCCATCACCCAACAAGATATTGCCCGCTCCCGAACTGTTGCCGGCGGAATGCATTGCCAGGGACCAACCCGCCGTGCCGCTCCCGCCTTTGGAAATCCCGCCGCTGCTGGCGAAATAGATCGCGGCATCAACACCGGAGAGACCGTAATCAACGGTCGGACCCGGACCGGCTGTACCATAACCACCCAGATTGCGGTCGCCGCCCATGAGTGACTGCGGATAAACGTCATTGGCTCCGACGCCCACCCAATAACTCATACACCCTGCTGGAACAGCCTTAACACTCGCGATAGGCATGGTAGTCTGGTCGAACTGCCCCCAAGCCGTGCGCTGGTCCGACGGGCACACAAGCAGTTTCGGGGCTTCGCCCAGTTCGTTCTGCATAACGGCATAATTAACACCGATCCCGGTCACTGTCACTGCTCCCACCGACGGACCCTGCCCCCCCCAGTTCTGCCAGCCGCCCAGGTCGGTAGTCTGCTGGGCGGGTACTTTGTCGCCGTTGTCGCCGGCCCACAGACGGTAGGCGGTGCCGATTTCCTTTTGGTTGTTGACGCACGAAATTCGCTGCGCCTTTTGTTTGGCTTTCGCCAGCGCCGGCAAGAGCATGCTGGCCAGAATGGCGATAATCGCGATGACGACGAGCAGTTCAATCAATGTGAACGCTCCCATTTTGATCTTCCAATTTTGTTTCATAAATATGTTTTGTTGTTTGTGCTAAACGGCCTGCAAAGTCCTTTGTTTTTTCGCAGCGTCGAAGCGATTTGAAATTCCTTTTAGCACAGATGATGCCATCGGGCCGGCCAACCTTCAAATCGCCGTCTTATGCCCCTTTCCGGCACTTTTTGCCCTATATTTCGCCAAAAATCGCCCCGTGCGCGAAAATTCCACGCACAATGCGTGAAAAATATCCGCCATTTCCGTCAAATTTTCACTCCATACTGAATGCGACCGCACCCCTTTGCCGATTCATCCTTCAGGAATCATCCCCCGGATGGCCGCTTTGAACGGTTCAATCCCCTGGTCGAACGCCGCCGCCATCGGCACAATACGGATCTGGCGCGCTTTGCGTTTGAACTTCCTCAAATTCCCCGCCGCCGCCGGTTCGTCCATCTTGTTGGCCGCCAACAACTGCGGCTTTTCCAGCAAGCCCGGATCATACAACTTCAGCTCCGCCAACAACTGCCGGTAATCGTCATACGGATTTCTCCCCTCCGTTCCGGCCATGTCCACCACCAGCACCAAGACCCGGCACCGCTCAATATGCCGCAAAAACTTGTGCCCCAACCCGGCGTTCCGGTGCGCTCCTTCGATCAATCCCGGCACATCGCAAACCGTCATCCGGTGGAAATCGTCGTATTCCAGGATGCCGGCCTGCGGATGCAGCGTCGTGAACGGATACGACGCCACTTTCGGGCGCGCCTTGGAAATCGCCGTCAGCAATGTTGATTTCCCCGCGTTGGGAAAACCGACCAGCCCAACCTCCGCCAGCATGCGCAGTTCCAGAAGAAAATGCCCTTCCATCCCCGGCTCGCCCGGTTGGGCAAAACGGGGCGTCTGATGCCGGGCCGTCGCGAAGTTCCGGTTGCCCAGGCCGCCGCGCCCGCCCTGGCAGAGCAAGAACTGCTGGCCCGGTTGGGTCAGGTCCGCCGCCTGCTCCCCTTTCTCCGTCCGCTCCGCATCCCGCTCCGGTTCCGCCGGACCGATCTCCATCGCCCGCTCAACCCCGGCCCGCCGCATCATCGGCCGGCTCCTGGAACTCGCCGGCAAGATACCGGCCGCCTCTTCCGTGTCGCCCGGGTCCGGCTCGGGCTGTACCGGGTCCAACCTCCAAACCAGCGTTCCGCACGGAACCTTGACAATTAAATCGCTGCCCGCGTGCCCGTCCATCCCCTTGCCCAAACCCGGCTCCCCATCGGGGGCGATCAGGCGCGGATTGAAGAACTGGGCCACCAGGTTGTTCAGGTCGTGATCGGCCTGGAGGATGACATTGCCGCCGCGGCCGCCGTTGCCGCCGCTGGGGCCGCCTTTGGGGCGGGAAGGCTCGCGGAGAAAGGCCACGCAGCCTTTGCCCCCATGCCCCGCCCGCGCGTACACTTTTATTTCATCAACGAACATGGCGCCGTTTCCCGCGACAAAAAAGGCGAGGCTGATTCACCTCGCCTGGAAGAATCGCAGGAACCAGTTCAGTTGCCTGCCGCGACGGCATCCTCCGCCGCCGGCTTGTCCGGCTGCACATTGACCCGGTGGCTGTTCTTGTCGAACAGCACCTTGCCGTCGGTCAGCGCGAACAACGTCCAGTCCCGGCCCGTGCCGACATTCCTGCCCGCGATGAACTTGGAGCCGCGCTGGCGGACCAATATGCTGCCGGCAGTTACCACCTGACCGCCAAATTCCTTGACGCCCAGGCGCTTGCTCACGCTGTCGCGGCCATTGCGAACACTGCCTTGACCTTTCTTGTGTGCCATAAATCTATCCTTTGATCTCTTTGATTTTCACCACCGTCAACTCTTGACGGTGGCCCACCTTCCGGTGATACCCCTCGCGGCGTCTCATCTTGAACGCCACCTTCTTCTCACCGCGAATATGGTCCACCACATCCGCCAGCACTGTCGCTTGGGCGACATGCGGCGCGCCGAACTTCAACTTGCCCCCGTCATTGACGAGCAGCACATGGTCGAACGTGCAAATTTGACCTTTCTCCGTTGCGACCCGTTCAATTTCCAGCGTATCGCCGGCGGCGACGCGATACTGTTTGCTCCCCGTTTCAATTATTGCGTACATAAATAATATCACTTTCAAAAAAGGATGTCAATTCAATCAAACCAGCCCGATCATGTCAACCCCTCATTTTCATTATTTTTGCAGCGAGGGATCCCGCAATGGCGTGCCCGCCTGGTAAAGCGCCAATTCCGTCCGCAGCGTGCCGGCCACCGGCGAATTACTGTCCGCCCCGGCAATTTGCAACGCGCGCCGCACGGCCGCAATGGCGTCCGAATACTTGCCCGCCTCGGCATAAGCCGCCGCCAGGGTGCCGATGACCCTCGGGTTCTTCCCGCCCGACAGTTGATCGGCGCGCAAGGCCAGTTGGACCGCCCGCGCGCCATCGCGAACCGCGGCCTCCGGGCTGCACGCCAGTATCCAGGCCAGGTTGACCCCGGCTTCGATGTAATCGGGACGAAGGCGCAACGATTCCTCGTATTGACGCATGGCCTCCGACGCCCGGCCGGTTTCCATCAAAGCATTGCCCAGCTTGTAATGGATCTCCGCGAGTTCGGGGCAGATTTGGAGGGCCTTTTGGAGAAAAGGCACCGCCTTCTCCGCAAGCCCGTTGGTTAGGAGCAGGCAGCCCAAATCAAATTGGGGATCGGCATTTTCGGGATCCAAGTTGACCTCAATCTGAAACTCCTTCAGCGCCTCCGCCACGCGCCCCTTGGCGAGAAGCGCCTTGCCCAGAAAATCAAAGACGCCCACCGGCGGATTGTTGCACTCCACGCTCCGCTGCAAGTGTGGCAACGCCTCATCTATGCGGCCCTCCTGGAAAAGAAGCACGCCCAGAAAGCCCTCCATCACACCATTGTCTTTCGTTACCTCGAGAGAGTGCTGGAACAGGCTCTTGGTGTTTTCCCAATAGCTTACTTGAATCGGTGTCAGCACCATGCAGCCTGCCAGCCCCATCACTCCCAGAACAGCCGGCCCCTTCGCCCACAGGCGCGGCGCCCACTCATCCGCCGTCCATATTACCATGATCGTCAGGCCGACACTCGCCACATAAACGTACCGGTCAGCCATGGACTGCACTCCAACCTGGACCAGACCGATGACCGGCACCAGCATCCCCAGAAACCACAGCCAGCCCACGGCCAAATAAGGCTGCGCTTTCCTCCGAAAAAACGCCCACCCTGTCACCAGCGCCAAAAACCCGCTTGCGCCAACCGCCTCCCAAACCGGCCATCGTACGGGCACTGGATACATCACCGCCAAATGGGCCGGCCAGAACGTCTTCCCAACGTAGCAGGCGTAGGCTATGGGGATGCCCTTCAACCGCTCTCCGAGAGGCAGTTCGGAAAACGACGCAACCGCGCCGGTGTGCCGTTGCGCCAGAAATGTAACCACGCAGGACGCTGCCGCCAGGACGAAAAACGGCGCCTTTTCCACCACCAATCGCCACCATCCCAATGCTGTGGCGTCGAGCCTCTGGCTCGACAATTCCCGCCGCGCCCTTTCCAAAGGCCAATAGTCCAGAAGTAGCAATACGAACGGCAACGTCACCACCATCGGCTTGGCCATCAGCCCCAGCGCGAAAAAGAACAGCGCCAGCGCATAAGAGAATTTCTGCTTTCTGCTTTCCGCTTTCTGCTCTTCCACATATCGCACGTAGGCCCAAACCGTCAGCAGCCAAAACAGCGTGCTCAACACATCCTTGCGCTCGGAAATCCAGGCCACCGACTCCACATGCATCGGGTGCAGCGCGAAAAAGGCCGCCGCCGCCGCGCTCGGCCACATCGCCTTGGTCATCCGCCGCAACAGCAGAAACAGCAGAAGCGAATTCGCCAGATGCAATGCCAGGCTGGTAAGATGATGCCCGGCGGCCTGGGTTCCATAGAGTTGGAAATCCAACGTGTGCGAAATCCAGGTCAACGGATGCCAGTTTAAGGAATGTACGGTCGTAAATGCCCAGCCAAGACTCTTCGCATTCACCCCGTGCTGAATCGCCTTGTTGGCGACGACGTAATCCATATCGTCGAAACCGACAAAACCGCATCTCCAGAGCGGCCAGTAAGCCGCCAGCACCGCCAGCGCCAGCCCCAGGCACACGAGCCAAGTTTGACGTCGGTTACTCATTTCTTCCATCAGGCCGGCATCATCCTCCAGCCGCGCCGGGAATTAAAGCCGCAATTTGACCTGCAACGCAGCGCGGCAGAGACACCACCAAAACAGGTGAAACTCCGATCTGCTCGAAATGAAAATGTAACCATTCAGGTAGGGACGCCTCGCCGAGGCGTCCGGGGGGCGATCCGGTGCGCCGCTGCACGCGGCGCGGACAGCGCGGTCCCGATTCGGAATCGGGATCCCTGCCTGAATGGTTGCAAGAACATGGATGGCAGGGCGGGACTCTGTCGAGCCCTGCCAAATTGCATACGCAAGTCACTGTATCTCAATGCATTGCAACAATCTGAAATAATATGCGTTGTGGCGTTGACAAAAATGCTTTATGTTCTAATATAGATACGTGATGAGGGCGGTTTATATGAACTGCGGGGGGTGGCTCCCGCTTTTGGATCGCGAACAGTTTGCCGCAAGCAACCCGGCGGCAAGCTGCTTTCCACCGCAATGTGTCCGAATCATAAAGTCCAACGAGGATTTTACCACGGATTGCGCAGCGCGGCCAGCCGCAACCGAGGGAATTGAACCACGGATTTCACGGATAAAGAAGATTTTTCAACGCAAAGTCGCCAAGGCGCAAAGACGCAAAGAAGGAATCCCGATTCCGAATCGGGATGGCGTCCAAGGGGCCGGCGGGCCTCCCGATTCCGAATCGCGATCCCTGCCTGCAAATTCTCAATCCGTGAAATCCTTGAAATCCGTGGTCCATTTCGCTTGGTTCCAGCCTCGCCCTGCCAAGGCCGCGTCCCCGGCCAATTCACGGCAAAATTATGCCTAATTAAGGTTAATTAAGGTTAATTGCGGTTAATTACAGTTAATTACAGCTAAAAAGATGAAATTTTTTGGAAGATGCGGTAAAAAGTGCTCGGCGGAAGCCAACGGAGTATTGGAGTATTGGAGTATTGGTTCTTCCCATCACTCCATCACTCCATCACTCCATTCGGCTCCCCCATCCCTCCACCACTCCATCACTCCAACCGGCCGGCCCCACGCGAACGCCAAAAATGTGCTATAGTTGCGGCAATACGACATGACGTTATGAAAATTAGAAAATCAAGTGACCGGGGCCACTTCAATCATGGCTGGCTCAATACGTACCACACCTTCAGCTTTGCCGATTATTACGATCCGCATTGGATGGGCTATCGCACCCTGCGCGTCATCAACGACGACGTCGTCGCCCCGGGCCAGGGCTTTGGGACCCATCCGCACCGGGACATGGAGATCATCACCTACATGTTGAGCGGCGCGCTGGAACACAAGGATTCGATGGGCAACGGCCGCGTCATCCGCGCGGGCGAGGCGCAATACATGGCGGCCGGGCGGGGCGTTATGCACAGCGAGTCCAATCCCAAGCCGGACGAACCCGCGCACTTGTTGCAAATTTGGATTCAGCCCGATGAAACGGGCGTCCCGCCGCGTTACGAGGAAAGATCGCTGGCCAAGGCGGCGGCCGGAAAGTGGCATCTGGTCACCAGCAAAACGGGCCGGGATGGCTCGATTGCCATCCATCAAGATGCGGATCTTTGGCTGGCAAAGTTGGAGCCGGAACAGGCTGTCGCGCATGAACTGGCCGCGGGCCGCCATGCCTGGTTGCACGTCGCTGAAGGCAGAGTGACGGTCAACGGACAGGAACTGGGCGCCGGAGACGCCGCGGCGCTCGACGGCCAAAGCGCGGTCGAAGTAAAGGCACTGGAACGCTCGCAGGTCCTTCTATTTGACCTCAATTAAAAACCGGCAAAAGATTTTGTTCCTTATTTTGCGGGCTTCGTTTATCACTTGGACCGTGCCGAATGACCAACCAATATCCGCCGGCGGCGGGCGGGACCCGGGCGTCCATCCCCATGTCCCGCCGGAAACGCGCATGGCCGAATGCACGGCGCGCGCGATCATCCTGGGAACCGTGCTCGGGGTCATTTTCGGCGCGTCCTCCCTTTACCTGGTGCTCAAGGTCGGCATGACCGTCAGCGCCTCGATTCCGGTCGCCGTCATTTCGCTCACGCTCTTCCGGCTCTGGGCCAGGTTCTTCGGCGCTTTTGGCGCCAGGGACGCGACCATTCTGGAAAATAATATCGTGCAAACGGCCGGCTCGGCGGGCGAATCCATCGCCTTTGGCGTGGGGGTTACCATGCCGGCCATCCTCATTCTGGGCTACGATCTGGAGATGACGCGCGTCATGCTCGTCGCCCTGTTGGGGGCATGGCTGGGCATCTTGATGATGATTCCGCTGCGCCGTGCCTTGATCGTGCAACAGCACCACGAGTTGAAATACCCCGAAGGCACCGCTTGCGCCGAAGTGCTCAAGGCCGGCGAGAGCAAACCTGTAGCGGCGGTCTATGACCGCCGCACTTTCGCCGGGTCGCTCAAGCCGGAGGAGAGCAAACCCTCAGCGACGGTCACAGACCGCCGCTACACCGGCGCCACGTCGGCGGCGGGCGCGGGCGGCGCGACCGTTTTTGCCGGCTTCGGCATCGGCCTGGTGTACAAGGCGGCCATGTCGGCATTCAAGGCCTGGAAGGACACGCCCGAAAAAGTCTTCGGCGCGCCTTTCAACGGCGGCTCCATTGCCGCCGAAATATCGCCGGAGCTTTTGGGCGTCGGATATGTCATCGGCCCCCGCATTTCCGCCATCATGGCCGCGGGCGGCGTCTTGTCTTATCTGGTGCTGATTCCCCTGATCAAATTCTTCGGGGAAGGCGCGGCGGCGGCGGTCGCGCCCGGGAGAATTCCGATCAGGGAAATGAGCCCGGATCAAGTGCGCGATGCCTATATACTTTACATCGGCGCGGGGGCGGTGGCCACCGGCGGCATCATCAGCCTGGCCCGCTCCCTGCCGCTGATTTGGCGCGGCATCCGGGCGGGGCTGTCCGATTTCGGAGCGTCGGCCAGGCAGGCGCGGGCGCGGGCGTTGCGCACCGAGCAGGACCTTTCGATGAAGTTCGTCGGCCTGGGATGCCTGGCGCTGATCGCGGCGATTCTGGCCGCCCCGTCGCTCCACATGAACCTGGTTGGCGCGGTTCTCATCGTGCTGTTCGGCTTTCTTTTCGTCACCGTATCGTCCCGGCTCACGGGTGAAATCGGGTCGTCGTCCAATCCGATATCCGGGATGACGGTGGCGACATTATTGTTGACATGCCTCATCTTCCTCCTGGCCGGTTGGAACGGCCCGGCCTATTTCGTCACCGCCCTCTCGGTGGGCGGCATCGTTTGCGTCGCCGCCTCCAACGGCGGCGGCACGTCGCAGGATTTGAAGACCGGCTTCCTGCTGGGGGCGACGCCGCGCCTGCAACAGATCGCCATCTTGATCGGCGCGGCCGCCTCCGCCCTGGTGCTGGCGCCCGTGCTGCGAAGTCTCAATGACGCCGGAACGGTCTATGTTCCGGCGGCGCAAGTGGCCCCGGGCTTGGCCGCCCCGGCGGGAACGGACCTTGCCCGGATGGAAAAGCTGCGCGGACCACAGGCGCGGACGGATGGGACCAACTACCGCGTCTGGCATAAGACCGATGAAGTTGGCGGGCGCTCCGGCAAATACCTTATGGATGCCGGCGGCGCGGTCGTCTATTACGTGGATCCCGGCATCAACGGCGAGTTCAAGGAGCGCCCCGACGGGACGCCGGTGACCAAATATCCGGTTCCCAAAGCCACGCTGGTTTCCTACATCATCAAGGGAATCTTGGACTCGAAATTGTGCTGGGGTTTGGTCCTGTTCGGCGCCATGATCTCGGTGGTTCTGGAAATGTCCGGCATCCCGTCGCTGGCCTTCGCGGTGGGGGTTTATCTTCCCATCTCCTCCTCCACCCCGTTGCTGGCGGGAGGCATCGTGCGCTGGCTGGTGGACCGCCGCCAGCGCCACACCTTGCGCGACGCCGGCCTGACCGAAGCGCAACTCAGCGCCGAAAGCGACAAAAGCCCGGGCGTCCTTATGGCCAGCGGCTACATCGCCGGCGGCGCCATTGCCGGCATCGTCATCGCTTTCATGGCCGGGGTGTTGACAGACCAGGACGCCGCCGTCACGCGTTGGGCCAAGTCGTCCAATCCCTTCTATGCCGGCGCGCATGCCGACTGGCTGGCCTTGATTCCGTTCGCGCTGCTGGCCGGTGTGCTCTACTGGGTCGGGCGCGGCGCGGACTCCCCGGCTAATTCCAAGGCGCGTTCAAGTTGAGGCTAACTATCCAGGGCCATGCGCAGATGCTTCGCACCCGATCTGTATCCGAAGCCAGCCGAGGCAGTCCCGTTTCTAAACATCACTCCATCACTCCATTCCGTCCCCACCTCTCCATTGCGCTCCGTTCCTCCAACCCCGCTTGCCCACAATAAGCCCCCGGTTTGGCAAAATACTTGGAGCGGCTCTTTTTTCGGTGCTATTATGTTGATGCCATGCAGGAATTTCTCATGAAGAACCAGACCGAGACCGCGCCCGGAATTGGCGATGCCGACGCCCCAGCCCCATTGGATGCGCCGGAGTCGGCGCATAGCGCCGACACTACATCCGGCGCGGCTGGCGCAGCCGCCGCGACGGGTGAGCGGGGATTTGCGACGGCCATAGACCGCCGCTACAGCGGGGATGATGCCGCCATCAAGGGGCCGGACCCCTCCCCGGCACGCCGGGAGCGGATGCTCGCCGCCCTCAACTTGCTCCCAGTGGACCGCCCGCCAGTCTGGCTGATGCGCCAGGCGGGGCGATGCCTTCCCGAATACCGCGCCCTACGCGAAAAGCACTCCTTCCTCGATTTGATCCGCACACCGGAACTGGCGGCGGAAGTGACCTTGCAACCCATCCGCCGCTTTGGGTTCGACGCCGCCATCGTCTTCAGCGACATCCTCGTCGTGCCGGAAGCGATGGGGCAGGCCTTCCGGTTTGGCGACAGCGGCGGCGTGGTCATGGAAGGGCTGTTGCGCGGCGTGGCGGACATTCGGAACCTGGTCGAGGCGGGCGTGCCCGACCGGCTTGGCTACGTCGCCGGCGCGCTGGAGACGATCAAGAAGAACTTGGACGGTCGCGTGGCGCTGATCGGGTTCGCCGGTTCGCCATGGACGCTGGCCAATTTCATGCTCGAAGGCGGCAGCGCCCCAAAGTTCGTCAAGGCCCGGCAGTTGTTTGACCGGGACCGCAACACCTACAACCTGCTGGCCGAAAAATTGACGGTTGCCGTCACTGAATTTCTCCTGATGCAGATCGCCTCCGGCGCGGACGCGGTCCAGATATTCGACAGCACCGGCGGCGATTTGCCGGCGGCGGACTTCGAGGCGGCATCGGGGCGGTGGATGGCGAAAATCGTCTCCAGGCTCAGCGGGCGCGCGCCGGTGATTGTGTATTCCAAAGGAACGCGCGCCTGGGATGCGCTGGCAAAAATCGGGGCGAACGTCATTGGCATTGACCACGGCATCGCGCTCGAGGAGGCGGAACGGCGGCTGCCGCGCGACACGGGCATCCAGGGAAATCTGGACCCGGCGCTGCTGGCCGACTCGGAGCCGCGGACGGTTGCGGCGGAAACGCGGCGCTTGCTGGAAACGATGCGCGACCGCAACGGCTACATCTTCAATCTCGGCCACGGCGTGCCGCCCAACGCCAAACTCGAAAACCTCCACGCGCTGGCGGAAACTGTCCAAAGCTTCCTATGAGCAAACTGAACGTGGATCTCGAGTTGGTTCAAAAATACAACGTGCCCGGGCCGCGGTACACCTCCTATCCGCCCGCCCCGCAGTTCACGGACAAAATCACCTGGCCGGAAGTCGAGGCGAAAATCGCCCAGGCCCAGCCGTCCGGGCGCGGCCTGTCCCTTTATTTCCACATCCCGTTTTGCGAGTCGCTCTGCTGGTTCTGCGGCTGCACCACGGTCATCACCACCCAACGGGACAAAGGCGCGCACTACATCGAATATCTCGACAAGGAAATGGAGCTTATGAGCGCCCGCATCAACCCGGAACGCCAGGTCGTCCAATTGCATTGGGGCGGCGGCACGCCGACCTTTCTCGCGCCCGCCGAAATTCGCCGCCTCGGCCAGTCCATCCGCAGGCATTTCAATCTCGCGCCCGACATCGAGGCCGGAGTCGAGATGGACCCGCGCCGGCTCACGCGCGATCACATCACCGCCTTGCGCGAAATCGGTTTCAACCGCGCTTCCATTGGCGTCCAGGATTTCAATCCCACGGTGCAAACGGCCGTGCATCGCATCCAGCCGCGCGACCTGACGGAAACGGCTATCGGCTGGGCGCGCGACGCCGGGTTCCCATCGGTCAACCTGGACTTGATTTACGGGTTGCCCTACCAGACCGTCGAGTCGTTCGAGCAAACCCTGGACGACATCATCAAGCTGGGGCCGGACCGGCTGGCGGTCTTCAGTTATGCGCATGTGCCCTGGATCAAACCAGCGCAAAAAATTCTGGAGCAGGAAGCCGCGTTGCCCGGCGCCGAAACCAAGCTCGCCATCTTGAAACTCATCATTGAGAAGCTCACGCAAGACAACCGCTACACTTACATCGGCATGGACCACTTCGCACGGCCCACCGACGAACTGGCGGTGGCGCAACGCCGGAAAACTTTGCAGCGCAATTTCCAGGGCTACAGCACCAAGGGCGGCACGGACATCCACGGCTTCGGCATGTCGGCCATTTCCCAGACCGACGGCGTCTATTGGCAGAACTTCAAGGAGTTGCCCGCATACTATGAAGCCCTGGATTCCGGCCGCGCGCCGTTCGCCAAAGGCTACATTTTGAGCGACGACGACCGGATCCGCCGCCAAACGATCATGCGCCTGATGTGCGACTTGAGCCTGGACTACGCCGCGCTTTCAAATGACCTGGGGATTGGCTTCGCCCGCTATTTCAGCGCCGAGCTGGATTCCCTGGCGGACCTGGAGCAGGACGGCCTGTTGCAGCGCGGGGCGGGCGGCCTGGTCGTCAACGACGTGGGGCGGCTTTTCATCCGCAACATCGCCATGCGCTTCGACCGCTATCTTCCCGCCGCGAAGGAACGGCGCTTTTCCAAGACAATATGAAACCGGTCGTGATCATCGGCGGCGGCATCACCGGGCTGACGGCCGCCTTTTGCCTCCAACAGCGCGGCGTGCCGGTCACCCTGCTCGAAGCCGCCGGGCGCGTCGGCGGTGCCATCCAGTCTTTGCGCCGCGATGGCTGGCTGGCCGAATTCGGCCCCAACAGCATCCTGGAAACCTCCCCCGTCATTTCCAATCTGGTGCGCGACGCGGGATTGGAATCGCGCCGGGTTTATTCCAGCCCGTCCGCCGAAAATCGCTACGTGGTGCGCGGCGGCAGGCCCGTGGCCCTTCCAACTTCGGCGGCCGGCTTTCTGACGACCCCGCTGTTTTCGTTTCCGGCCAAGCTGCGGGTTTTGGCCGAGCCGTTCATCCGCCGCGCGCCGGAGGGCGTGGAGGAATCCATTGCCCAGTTTGTCGTGCGGCGGCTTGGCCCGGAATTTTTGGACTACGCCATTGATCCCATGGTAGCTGGCGTCTATGCCGGCAACCCCAAATTGCTTTCCGTGTCGCAGGCCTTTCCAAAACTCCACGCGCTGGAGCAACGCTATCGCTCGCTCTTTGTGGGCCAGGTCCTCGGCGCGCGCGCCCGCAAACGCAGCGGCGAAGTCTCCAAACAGAACGCGAAGAAGCTCTCCTTCGATGACGGCTTGCAGGTGCTGATTGACGCTCTGCATTCCCGCCTGGGCGGCGCCGTGCAAACCTCCGCGCCCATCCGCGGTTTGCGGCGCGCGGAGGACGGCTGGTTCATTGAGTTGGAACCCGGCGCCAACGGACGGCGCATTGAGTGCGGCGCGGTTCTTCTCGCCCTGCCGAGCCACAAAATCGCCTCCCTGGAAATAAATACCGCGCCGGCGCTCGACGTCTTGTCCCTGGCCAAGGTTTATTATCCGCCCGTGGCCTCCGTCGTGCTGGGCTTCCACCGCGCAGAAGTCGCCCATCCGCTCGATGGATTCGGCATGCTCATTCCGGAGAAGGAGGGGTTCAACATCCTCGGCGCCCTGTTCTCCTCCTCGCTCTTTCCCAATCGCGCCCCGGAAGGCGAAGTCCTGATCACCTGTTACATCGGCGGCGCGCGCGCCCCGCTCCTGCCGCTGAAAACGCCCGAGGCGCTGACGGAACTTGCTGTCAAAGACCTGACGGCGATTCTGGGCGTGCGCGGCCGGCCCACTTTTCAGCATGTCGCCGTCTATCGCCAGGCCATTCCGCAATACAACCTCGGTTTCGGAAAAGTCCGCGCCTTCTTCAACGAAATGGAACAGAAGGCCCCGGGCCTCTTTGTCGCCGGACACGCCCGCGACGGCATTTCCCTGGGCGATTCCATTATCTCCGGCCACAACGTCGCCGCGCGAATCCAGTCCTATGTGGACTCACCCCGCGCGCGGCTCAACCCGGCGAACCACCCCGTTTCCGTATGAACACCCGAGCCGCAATCCGCAATCCGCAATCGAGTGAATAAGAGCGAACAGAAGCAAACGAAGATAACGAAGGGAGAGCCACTTCCCTCTTTGTTATCTTCGTTACCTTCTGTTCAAAATCCGCAATCCGCAATCCGCAATCCGCAATCGGAGAATCCGCAATCCGCCCGCCGGGCCTTGCTTCTGGTCAATTTGGGTTCGCCCGATTCGCCGTCCATCGAGGATGTGCGCGCCTATCTGGCTGAATTCCTCATGGATGGCCGCGTTCTCGATGCGCTTTTTCCGGTGCGCTGGTGTATCGTCCATTTCGCTATTTTGCCAACGCGCCCCTCCCAATCGGCCGCCGCCTACCGGAAAATCTGGACCGCCGAAGGCTCGCCCCTGGTCGCCATCAGCCGAAAAGTGCGGGCGGCCCTGCAAGAGCGCGCCGGAATGACGGTGGAACTGGCCATGCGTTATCGCAACCCGTCCATCCCCGACGCCATCCGCAGGCTGCGGGACCTGCGCATCCGGGAGCTGCTGCTCATCCCGCTCTTTCCGCACTACGCCATGTCCAGTTTTCAAACCGCCGTCGAGCGGGTCCGGGAAGTTATCGCCCAACTTGCGCCGGACATGGCGCTGACCGTCGCGCCGCCCTTCTACGATCATCCCGATTACATCCGGGCCATGACAACCAACGCGGAGGTATATTTGACACAACCCTTCGACCACCTGCTGTTCAGTTTTCACGGCATCCCCGAAAGACACCTGCGCAAGTCCGATCCCACCGGCGGCCATTGCCTGTCCCGGCCGGATTGCTGCGGGGACGGCTGTCCCGTGCTGGCGACCTGCTATCGCGCGCAATGTTTCAGAACGGCCGGGGCGTTCGCGCGAATGGCCTCGATTCCAAAAGGGAAATACTCCATCGCCTTCCAATCCCGCCTGGGCCGCCAGCCCTGGCTCAAACCTCATACTGATGTAGTCCTTGAAGAATTGCCCAAGTCTGGAATCCGGAAGCTCCTGGTCCTATGTCCATCCTTCGTAACGGACTGCCTGGAAACGCTGGAAGAAATCGGCATTCGCGGCCGCGAGTCATTTCGCGCCGCCGGCGGCGGTGAATTGACGCTGATCCCCTGCTTGAACACCCATCCCCTCTGGCTCACCGCCCTGGCCAACGTGATCCGCACCTGTCTGGGCAATTCCGCGCCGTAGTGCTATTCCCGATTCTCAGTTGACGGCGGTCCTCCATCCCAAAGAACCCTTGACGGGCCGATTGTTCGGCGCAAACTTCCGAGCCATGCCAATCAGTTGGAACGAAATCCGCGACCGGGCCTTGAAGTTCTCGCGCAAGTGGGCGGGAGCTAAGAGTGAGAGCGCCGAAAAGCAGACGTTTTGGAATGAGTTTTTTGACGTCTTCGGCATTCAACGACGCGAGGTTGCCGCCTACGAAGCACCGGTCAAGAAAATGGCGGGCGACTACGGATATATTGATCTGCTGTGGCCGGGCAAGTTGCTGGTGGAACACAAGTCGCGCGGCCAGGACCTCAACAAGGCTCAATGGCAGGCCTTCGGATACATCCGTGAGCTTGCGAACCAAGATCGGCGCAGCGAAATCCCGCGTTACCTCGTCGTATCGGATTTTGCGCGGATCGCCCTGCATGACCTTGAGCCGGATGAACAGAGTGATCTCGCCCTCTTCGACCACAGGCGGGGCGTCACCCATGAATTTCCTCTGGCCGAGTTTTATCGCCACGTCAATGAGTTCGCGTTCATCGCTGGCTACCAGCAGCACACATTTCACGAGCAAGACCCCATCAACATTGAGGCTGTCCAAATCATGGGCGACCTTCACGATGCCCTCAAGGCTGGCGGTTACAACGGCCACGAGTTGGAGCGTTTTTTGGTCCGCGTTCTCTTTTGCCTTTTCGCCCAATGCACGCGGCTTTTTGAGCCTGAATCATTTCGTCTTTTTATCGAAAATCGCACCGCATCGGACGGCTCTGACTTGGGTGAAAAGCTCGCGCGGCTGTTTGAAGTCCTGAACACGCCCGCGGAAAACCGCCAAAAGAATCTGGATGAAACCCTCGCGTCTTTCCCTTTTGTCAACGGCGATCTGTTCCAGGAACGGCTCGGCTTTGCGGATTTCAACGCCGACATGCGCAATGCCCTGCTCGGCTGCACACGCAAGGATTGGTCGCGGATCTCGCCCGCCATTTTCGGTTCGCTCTTTCAATCCGTCATGGAGCCGAAAGACCGCCGGCAGATAGGGGCGCATTACACCAGCGAACGGGACATCCTCAAGGTCATCCGCTCCTTGTTCCTGGATGAGTTTCGCGCGGAATTTGCAAGCCGCAAGGCAGACCGTTCCACCGGCCGCCGCGCGCGGTTGGCGGAATTCCATGACAAACTCTGCAAACTCCGTTTCCTGGATCCTGCTTGCGGGTGTGGAAATTTCCTTGTCATCGCTTATCGAGAATTGCGCCGGCTTGAACTGGAAATACTTCTGGAACTTTTCGGCAAACAAACCGAAATGACCCTGGATAAAATCACCCAACTCTCGCAAGTGGACGTGGACCAGTTTTTTGGAATCGAAATTCTCGAATGGCCGGCGCGCATCGCGGAGGTCGCGCTCTGGCTCATGGACCATCAGATGAACCTGAAAGTATCCGAAGCCTTCGGCCAGTTTTACCAGCGCCTGCCGCTCAAAAAATCGCCGCATATTCACTGTGGCAATGCGCTTCGCCTCGATTGGAAGAAGATCCTGCCGCCGGAAAAATGCAGCTTCGTCCTCGGCAATCCGCCATTTGTTGGAAAGAAGGAACAAGACTCCTCGCAAAAGTCTGATATGGCATTTATCTGGGAGAACGAGAAGGGAGCCGGCGTGCTGGATTATGTGACGTGCTGGTATGTCAAAGCGGGAGATTACATCAAGAACACCGGTATTCGTGTCGCGTATGTTTCCACAAATTCAATTAGTCAAGGCCAGCAGGTTGGCGTTTTTTGGCGCGGTCTGCGGCGGCGATGGACCCTGTATATTCACTTTGCGCATCGGAGCTTCGCCTGGATGAGCGAAGCCAGGGGGAAGGCCCATGTTCACGTTGTCATTATCGGTTTCGCGGCTTTCGACCGGCCTGACAAGGTGATTTTTGAATACGCGAATTCAAAGGCCGAGCCGATGAGGGTCGCCGCAACCAGAATCAATCCTTATCTCGCGGATGCCGTTGATGTTTTGCTGTTCGCCCGTTCGGAGCCGATTTGCGATGTTCCAAAAATCAATTATGGCAGCATGGCAAATGACCGCCGCAAAGAGGACAAGGGCCTGGGCAATCTGATTCTTGACAGAGAAACCCGTGCCGCAATAATCGCTGAAACGCCTGCGATGGAGCCTTTTATACGTCCCTTTGTCGGCAGCGAGGAATTCCTGAACGGAACAAGACGATGGTGCTTATGGCTGGCGGACGCTCCCCCGGATTTGATTCGCGGCAGCAAACTGGTTCGCGCCAGGATTGAGGCGGTGCGCCATGCGCGGTTGTCAAGCGGCAGGCCGGAAACCGTTGAGCTTGCTGCAACGCCCTCCCTCTTTGGGGAGATTCGTCAACCAAAGACGGAATATCTGCTGGTGCCAAAAGTGTCCTCGGAGGGTCGGCCTTATATGCCGCTTGGTTTTCTCAGCCCGACCGTCATCGCAAACGGGAGTTCGCTGATTATTCCTAACGCGGGTTTCTATGAATTCGGCGTTCTTTCGTCGGTCATGCACATGGCGTGGATGCGCTATACCGGCGGAAGGCTCGAAAGCCGCTATCAGTACTCCAGTGAAATCGTCTATAACAACTTCCCATGGCCGAATGTGGCTGCCAAGCAACGCCAGCGTGTGGCAGAAAAGGCGATGGCGGTTCTTGCGGCACGGCGGACGCATCTGCCGCCGCGAGGCACGGCCACACTCGCCGACCTTTACGACCCGCTCGCCATGCCGCCCGCATTGAGCAAAGCACACGCCGAACTGGACCGGGCCGTGGAGCAGGGCTACCGAACCGCGCCGTTCCGCTCCGACCGTGAGCGCGTGGAGTTCCTTTTTTCGCGGTATGAAAAGCTCACCGCCCCGGTGTTGCCCGCCACGCCAAAGCCGCGCGGGAGGCGTTGACAACCTGACTGGACGCAATGAATTATGAATCCTAAGAACACTAATCTTTCAGGACCATGAAAGTGAACAAGGAACAGCCGTTTTGCGTGCCGCGCTGCGTGGCGTACATGCGCACATACCTTGCGGTGGTGGTCTGAAAGGTCTCGTCGGTCACGGACCAGGCGGCGCCTTGCGTGGTGCTGAAGACGTCGGTCCAGGCGGCGGCGTCGGTGGAGACTTGGATCTTGAAGGCCCTGGCGAAATCGGTGTGCCACTTGAGGATGACGCGGTTGATTTCCGTCGGCGCGCCCAGGTCCACCCTGATCCATTGCGGGTCGCTGGCGGCGCTTTCCCATCGGTAATTGATGTAGTTCTGCCACGTCGTGGCAACGGCGACATTCGTGGCGGCATTCGCGGCAAGGGCAGAGGAGGCGGTGACGGTTTTGTTCAGGGCGAGGTTGCGGGCGGGATCGAATTTTCGCCACGTCCCAGTGGTCAGATTGAGATCCCAATCCTGGTAATAATTCATCGCCGGCACATCGCCGTCGAATTCCAGCGGCAGCCACGGGTAGTCGCCCTGGCGCGCCTCGGTATGGATCCAGCGGTCCCCGTCATATATATAAGTGGTCCCTTGTGTGCCTTTGATTGGGAAAACGAAATCGCACTGCGTATCCCATGAATTAGCCGAGCCGGGTGTTGACAATACCCTCGGGCGCGACCAGGGGCCGGCGAGATTGGTGGCGGTATAATAAGTGGTGGCTGTGGAGGTAATCATGGCGGTGCGGGAAGTGCCGTAATAGTAAATGCCGTTGCGCTTGAAAATGTGCGGGGCTTCGCGGCTGGGGATGTCAAACAGATACATGCGCTTGTCCAGGGTCAGATAGTCGGCCGACATCAGGTAGATGCCATGCTGGCGGTTTGGCCCGGCGTTGTCCCACACGTAGCACAGATACGCTTTCCCGTCGGTGTCCTTGAACATGGCGGTGTCGCCGATTTTGGCGCCATCCACCAGAGTCTGGCTCTTGAAGGTGAAGGGGCCTTCGGGCTTGCTGGCGGTGGCGATTCCCAAAAAGGCGGCGTTTCCGTTGTACTTGAGGAACATGACGTACTGTTTGGTCGTGTCGTTGTAAAGCACGTCCATGCGGTTGGCGTCAGCCTCGGTGCGGAGCGCCACGCCCTTGTAGGTCCAATGGACCAGATCGGTGGACTCATAAGCGGTCTGATCGTAACCGGGGGCGCCGCCGCCGTACCACCAGAACTGGTCCCCGAACTGGCACAGGCAGCCGCTGCGCGTGGCAATGCGATTCCCATTCTGATCCACCCAGAAGAAATCATTGTGAATGGTCACATAGCCCGACGGGGGCGCCAATACCGCCCGCTGCGGCGTGGCGGCCGTCGAAGCCGGGGGCGCCGGAGCCGCGGCCGGCCCGGGCACGGTGGACGTGCCGGATGCGCCCCGCGCCCCGGCCGCACCGCGCGCGCCGCGCGCGCCGGCCGCTGCTTCGAGGGCGCAACAGACAAGCAGGCCGAGGCCAGCCAACAGAAATGCCGAAAATGTACGCTTAATCATAGGATCTTTCTTTCGTTGTCGTTTGATGGGATTCCCTTTTGCCGCGCCGGCGATTTTGACGCCGCGCAGGTGAGGGAGAATTGGTTTTTGCCCGCGCTCATTCTGGCCGAATCCTGCGCGAAGGGCGGGCGGGTGTCAACAGGCAAGTCTCGCCGAAAACGGGTTGCGCAGTGTCGCAAAGGCTTTGACGTTTGGCGGGGGACCGGTTATCCTTTGTCCTATGAAATGTTTGCGGCCTATATTGTTCCGCGCCGTTTTCATATTGGTGGCGGCCGGAATGTGCGGTTGTTTCCCGGGAAACGACAATCATCAGGACGAGGAACGGGACCCGCACTTCCAACGGGGCCGGGATTTGGTCAAGAGCCAGGAATTCAAAGCGGCTGCGGAGGAGTTTGAAAAGGCACTGGAGA
>Ga0182027_10002709_pt1 | contig 28497 bp, 14 predicted proteins | sample 712E1DmetaG_FD_121300 | JGI IMG/M metagenome (GOLD analysis project Ga0182027, IMG submission 121300) | Permafrost microbial communities from Stordalen Mire, Sweden - 712E1D metaG (Illumina Assembly) | ecosystem: Environmental > Terrestrial > Soil > Wetlands > Permafrost | place: Sweden...
CGGCTACGTGAAGAGTATTCTCAGTTCGGCGCGCTACGCTCTTCGGAATTACGGTGAATCCTTCCGCATAGCCGATGGGCAGCACGGCGGAGACGGTTCGGCGCTTGGTGATGAACTCGCTGCCGTAGCCGACCGTGGCGCGTGAAGGCAACTTTCGGATGGCGATGACTCGGGTTTTCAAGTGCCACACATCGGTCTTGAGGTCGAGTTTCTGCTTTACGTGACGGGTTGGATATTGGCCGTACAGGATTGTTCCCGGACGAACCATATCGTATCTCGATTCGGGCATATTCAGGATAGCGGAGCTGTTGGCGGCGTGACGCATGCCCTGGGGTATCTCCTTGGATTTTTGCGATTCAACCAAGGATGAAAAGGCGGCGTTCTGCTTCTGTGCGTGAGAGAGATCAGAAGAACCGGCGTCGGCGAAGTGGGTGTAAATCCCCGCGATTTCTATGACGTGAAGATTCGTAAGGTCATACATGAAATGCGGACAGTCATCCGGGTCTATGCCCAGACGGCCCATCCCGGTGTCCACCTTCACATGAACCCTTGCCCGCTTTCCCAGCCGTTCAGCGGCGGAAGAGACCAGTCTCGCGGAGTCCATATCGAACACGGTTTGCTCGAGGTCGGCGGCTATGGCGTCATCGACTTGGTCTGCCAGAAGTGGGCTGAAAACGAGAATGGGGACGTGCAGTCCGGCGTTACGAAGCTCCAAGCCTTCTTCGAGGCTGGTGACGCCCAGGTAGTTCGCGCCTGCCGCCGCAAAGGCTTTCGCGCTCCCGACCGCGCCGTGACCATATGCGTCCGCCTTGACGACGGCCATGATCCTGATCGATGGCCCGACGAGTTCGCGCACCTTTGACAGATTATGTTTCAGCGCTCCGGTACTTACTTCAACCCAAGATGTGTGTGCGGTCATATTTGTGCCTCTCGGCGTTTGATCGATTTCAGGAATGAGAGCGCCTTCGGCTTGGCGGTGGTCCAGGCCCAGTACCAGGCAGGCGAGTACGGCAGATCGAACTCACCGATATATTCTACAAACTTCGCGCCGAAACCTTCTTTGAATCGGTTCAATCCGGCGAGATGATCTTCAGACTGGGCGTCGTTCTGCTGGGATACCCCTCGGAAATCGTACCAGGAACAGCCGGACTCTTTCGCCCATTCGATCATGCGCCATTGCATGAGGTGATTCGGCATGACGTTTCGGTGGCGATTGCTCGACGCTCCATAGGTGTACCAGCACTTATCTCCATAAATGAACGAGAGTGCGCCCGAAACGACTTCTCCCTCAAACTCCGCAAGGAAGAGCTTAGCGTATCCCGGCAACACGAGATAGTCCCACATTTGCTCATAATAGCTGTAGCCCCGGACCAGAAAGCGGTCGCGCTCGGCGGTCTCTTGGAGGACGGCGTAGAACGCCTTGAGATCGTCCTTCGCGCAATCAGAGCGAACGGTCACGCCCTTCTTCTCCGCCAGGCGGATGTTGTAGCGCCACTTCGGCTTACAGTCGGCGAGGATGTCATCGATGGAGGGGGAAAGATCGAGTTGCATCACGCATCGAGGCTGAACTCCGCCGAATCCCTCGGCGTCAACAACCTTGTGGAAGCCGAGATTTTGAAGACTAGAAACCACATCTGCACGCTCGATCAGGATCGGCGGGTCTATCTTGAAAAGAATCGCCCCTTCGCGGGAAGCTCTTTCGGCGGCTCCTTCCACCAGGTTTTGCAAAAGAGTTTGATCGGAAAAATCGCACACAGGGCCGCGAGGCGCGTAGAATATGCACTTCTTCAGCCTGGGAAGGTTTCGCTTGAGGATGGAAACAGCGCCGACGATCTTGCCGTCTTTTTCGGCGATCAGGCGTATCGGACGCCACCCGCCGCTCTTCTGCTTCAAGTCGCCCCATTCAAAAGATTGCAGCAGATCGCCCGTAGGAGATGTTGAAACAAACTGACTCCACGAACTCTTTTCGCTCTCAAGGGCTTCTCTAATCTGCATTATATACCTTTCACATCGGCTGCAATCAACGGCAAATTCTAACACACCCCTTGGCAAGTGTCAAAGCTCACTTGACTGCGGGGTAAAACGTTTGGCTTGACTAGCAACAATATGCGAGATACAATCAATAACAAGACGACTGTCTATCCAGTTTTCTCTACCTTTGAAAGGGGAGCAAAATGAAAGCAAAGATTTGCGTTCTTAGTATCGTTGGTATGCTTGGGGTGATGCTGCTCACACCAGCAATATTTGCGAGTAGTCGAGGTGACTGGTGGATGTTCCACCATGACCTGAAGCACACGGGTCGCAGCCTATTCACCGGCCCGAACACACCTGGTCGGAAATGGGTTTTCACCACTGGAGGGAAGGTCGAGTTCTCTCCGGCAATCGCATCAGACGGGACGATATACATCGGTGCGTTGGATGGCAAGCTTTATGCCATAAACCCCACTGATGGCAGTCAAAAGTGGGCCTTCGCTACTGGAGGGTATACCACCTGGTCCTCACCAGCAATCGGAACGGACGGAACGATCTATATCGGCTCCGATGATGGAAATCTTTATGCGGTTAACCCTGCGGACGGCACCGAGAAGTGGGCTTTTGCCACCTGCTGCTGTTATTATATTGAGACCTCTCCGGCAATTGGATCGGATGGGACAATCTACTTCGGCTCGTGCGATGGTAATCTATATGCGATAAACAGCGCCAACGGTAGTCAGAAATGGGCGTTTACCACTGGGTGCTGGATATATTCCTCGCCGGCAATCGGAACTGACGGAACGATATATGTCGGCTCGGATGATTGCAATCTTTATGCGATAAACCCCGCCAATGGTAGTCAGAAGTGGGCATTCGCCGCCGGGGCGGAGATCCATTCCTCTCCGGCAATCGGAGCGGACGGGACGGTGTACGTCGGATCGAGTGATTGCAATCTTTATGCAATAACCCCCTCCCATGGCAGTCAGAAGTGGGCATTCAACACCGGAGCGGAGATCCATTCCTCTCCGGCAATCGGATCGGACGGGACCATTTACGTAGGTTCACGGGCAGGCAACCTCCATGCGATAACCCCCCACGGCCTCCAAAAATGGGTTTTCACTGCCGGAGGCTCGATCGATTCGTCGCCGACAATCGGGGCAGACGGGACGATATATGTCGGCTCTAGCGATGGGAAACTTTACGCCATAAATCCTGCTGATGGTAGCCGGAAGTGGGCCTTTGTCACAGGAGGGAGTACCGGCCAGGCCTCTCCGGCAATCGGATCGGATGGGACGATATACATGGGAGCCGGCTACGTCGGCGAAAATGTGGGCAAGCTTTATGCTATCAGCCAGGGGGTATCTGGTATCCTACTAGCCGGCATTGCCGCGGACGGGAGTATCTGGTACACCAATGACATGACTAGTTGGAAGAACGTGCCCGGAAGACTCCAGTCTATAGAGATCGGAGACTTCAACGGCGATAAGAGTTGTGATCTCGCGGGAATCGCGGCGGACAACTCGATCTGGTATACGACGGATAAGTCTAATTGGACTACTATCCCGGGCCGTCTGAAAACTCTGGCGGTCGGTGATTTCGATGCAACCCGAAAGGACGGCCTCGTGGGTCTGGGACTTGACAACAGCATCTGGTACACTACGGACATGAGCACTTGGCAGAATGTGCCGGGTTCTCTAAACAGCCTGATTGTCGGCAACTTTGCCGGTACGGGCATGTGTGAGATTGCCGGGATAGCCGGTGATAGTTCTATCTGGTATACATTGGACATGACCTCATGGCAGAATGTGCCTGGGGAGTTGTCTGTCTTGGCGACAGGGGAGTTTAATGGTGACGGCAAGGCGGATATTGCGGGGCTAGCAGCCGATAATACCATATGGTACAGCACAGATAAGACGACCTGGACGCCGGCCACTGGAACGCTCAGTTCAATAGTGACGGGCGACTTCACCGCCTGCGGTAAAGCCGGGATAGCGGGATTGGCTTCGGACAACAGCATCTGGTACACCACGGACATGCAGACCTGGACGCAAGTCCCCGGGCAACTTAAGACGCTGGTAGTCGGAGATTTCAACAACGATGGAAAGGCCGACTTGGCGGGCCTTGCCCCGGACGGTACCGTCTGGTACACAACCGACCTGCAAAATTGGACAAATATTCCCGGCAATCTTGATATACTTGTGGCTGGAAGAATGTGACGGAGCAGTCCGCAACTTTGCCTGCGGTCGGCGGCGGGTTATAATGCGGGTTCGGCAACAAGGTCTATTTGATCAGGTTTTCTACCGGGGACCAGACGTCCGTCAGAATGGAGCCTTTGTCGGTCCAGTTTTGGGTTTCTGAGAGGCTGCTGATGATGTCTCGGAAATCTATCCTGGCGTCCGGCGGGAGTTTTATTTGTTTGGCCGCCGACGCTGCTTCCGCGGTTGACATGGGATTTTTGCGCCCGTTCTGGGAGACCAGGATGATATTGCCACTCCTGTGCCCGACGAATGGCGTAACATTGCCGAAGACTTTCTTCAGCGTTCGGGCTTCACAACCGTAAAGGTCTTCATCGACCAACAGATTGGCGGCTACGACCCCATCGGGAGCCAATACGCGGCCGACGATGGACATGTATTCCTCAGTGGTCAAGTGGAATGGGACGTAATCATCGCTGTAAGCATCCAGGATCACCCAGTCGTATTTCGGCTGCTTCGTCATCAACGCCCAGTTGAGGAATGAGCGGCCGTCCTGCGCGTAGATGGTCACATTCTTGCCGGAGTGCCAGAAGAAATACTTCTGCGCGGCCTTGATTACCACGGGATCGACATCGACCGCATCGATTTTGACATCCGGGACAAAGCGTTCCAGCGCCCGGGGAATCACCGCTCCGCCTATTCCTATGAAGCAGACTCTCTTGGGCGCGGGCTTGTAGAGCATCGTCGCGAAGGAGAGGCTGGTGTACTCGGCTACGTGATAGGGCAAATCTCGCAAATCGACTGTTGTCTGCGCGGTGTGGAAATCGGCGTTGCCGAAAATCATCTGACGCAAGGGGCCTTTTTGAGCTATCACCAAATGATGATAAGGCGTCTCGGTCTCCAATAGAATCTTTCGTTCAGTGGCTGGAACCTCTGAGGCCTCTTTCCTTGCCTGTAATTGATCGACATCTCTCACGCGTTTCATTTCTTCCGACGAAGCCTGGCTGAATACGCGGCCAATCGGGCCATACTCATAGGCCTTCTTTTCCGGATGCCAGAGTCCGTTCGGATGCTGTTGGAAGAGGACTATGACCACTCCCAAGAGCAGGATCAGAGTCGCCCCGGCTAGCCCCTTGTGATTTGAGAGAGTCAACCCCACCACAAGCGCAATCGCCGCCAAAATGATTCCGCCTGAAAGCGTGGTCTGCCAAAGTGGAAGATTGGGGATCAGAAAGAAGGCAGTCACCATGCATCCGACAAAGCTGCCGACCGTCGATAAGGCATAGAGCATTCCTGCCCGATTCCCTGCCTCCTTGTGAGTCTTGGTCGCGATGTGGACGCTATATGGTGAGACGCCCCCAAGTAGAATCATTGGAAGGCCATAGAGGATCGATGTAGCCAGCAGAGCGCCCCATTTGACATCCATGTGGGGCATGTTGCACAGCCACGAGCAAAGTTTATCCTGATAGACTTGAGTCCCCGCCACATAGATTCCGGCAATAGCGACGAAGGTCGCTGGAATGATGGGAGAGGAAAACCGCTTCGTCAGGCGTCCGCCGATGGCGTATCCGATAGCCATGGCCAGCAGAAATATCCCGATCACGCTTCCCCATACATATATAGTGTTGCCGAAATATGGTGAAAGGACGCGAGCGCCCACCAGTTCAGTGAGCATTACAAACCAGCCTGCCGCGAAGACTAGCCATCCCAGCGCCAGGGCGTTAGAAAATCCAAGCGGAGTACCGGGCTCTTTGCGCGAAACGCGCTTTCTTGGTGAAGGGGCTTTCGAATCCGTAACAGTCATATGTATTAACCTCAAACATTTCCCGCGACGGCTCCGCGAAGATACTTCGTAATTAGAGCAAACGATCTCTGCATAAGTTTACGTCAATGCCCACGCGATGTCAACGCTTGGCGGCTGACAAAAACCTATAGAAATCTGGAGATTGTGCCGATTATCTTGGATAAGAGACCTCGTATTTCTGCGGGGTTTCGTGTAAGTGTAAGTGTAGGAGGAAGTAAGTTGGATAAGAGGAAGCTGTCTCAGTTGTCGCTGGCATTGATACTAGCGGTTTTGATTTTGATCGTCGTGGTTGCCCCGGTTCATGCCGGCACGACAGGCATAATTTCGGGAACAATCATCGATTCGGCGACAAATCAGAAGCTTGAAGGTGTGAACATAGTTGTGGAAGGCTCTAATCTCACGGCGGTGAGCGATAAGAACGGCTTTTTTGCCATTGTGAACGTGTCCCCGGGAGATTATAAGGTCACCGCAAGCCTTGTAGGTTATTCCGACGCCAGAGTGGAAAAGGTCTCTGTGCTGATGGATGTCACGGCTACGGTAAATTTCACAATGACTCAGGGCGTAGTTCAGGAAGAGCAAGTCATTGCAGAAAAAGCGCCGGTTACCACCGTGCAGACCGCCACTCCCACGATGTATGTGGTAGACAGTCACACGGAAACAGAGATCACCCCGCAAGCAGCAGGACTTCTCTACACGGCTCCGGCTATTGTGGCAACACAGCCCGGCGTTGTTACCGAACCCGGTGGCTTGCCGCATATCCGAGGCGGGCGCGCGGAAGAGATCGGGTGGACAATTGATGGTATCCCGGTGCAAGATCCTGTATCGAACGGATTCGGCACGAACCTGGTTACCGTCGGCATGGATAAAATGGAAATCTACACCGGAGGATACCGTCCAGAGTACGGAAACGCGAACTCAGGCATCCTCAATGAAGTGATCAAGACAGGACGGACCGCGCCCGGAAATACCATTGAGTATCTTGGCGGCGGACAGGCCTTTATGGGCATATATCCCCAGATCGGCGGTTATTCAGGGAAGAACTGGGATTACTATACGGCGGGCTATCTCTGGCGCAGTAATCTTAACGACCCTACGTTCGATCATGTGAACAGCTCCGACCTGGTTGGAAAATTCAATTATTCCTTGAACAAAAAGGACAAGCTGACTTTACTCGCCCTTCAGGGTTCAGAGAAATATGAAATGCCGTCTTTCCATACTGACAGCTTCTCGGACGGCAGTCTGGTGACTGTTCCTTCGACTCAGGATCAGCAGCATCAAACCTATCTCCTGACCGCGTTGACACTGAGCCACAACATCAACTCAAACTCTTTCTATACTATCCGACCCTATTATTTCCAGACTACCCAGAACCTGGACGGCATCGGAATGAATGGCGGCACTGGTTGGTGGAGCGCATCGAGTTCAAAGACAACCGGTCTGCTGACCGATTATACGAATCAGACTTCCTCAAAGAATACGATGAAAATGGGCGCGATGGTGATGTCCAGCACGAACCGCTATCAGGCGATAGTCCCTTATCTGAATGACCTGTACAACAGTTACGGAGCAGATCCGCCGCTTAATGACTACGAGTACACGGCGAACGCCGATACTCAGCAAATGGGCGTATACGTGCAAGACCAGCTCAAGATGGGAAATCGATGGGCGGCTGAGATGGGTCTCAGATATGACAACATGCGCTACAAGAAAGTAGCTAATCCGAGTAATAGCGATTCGCAGACCAGCCCCAGACTCGGTTTGTCTTATGTCTTGAATCCCAAAGACAAGTTCAAGTTCACCTGGGGCAGAACGATTCAGTTCCCGCGCTCTCAGGCGGCGGAACGGGTCTACACCGATCCCAACTGGATAGATGTAATAGGTCTTTCAAACGCCGATCTGAAGCCTACTCGATGTTCGCAGTTCGATCTCGGATGGGATCATCAGTTCAAGGGGAGTCTTTCTATGCAAGTCACCCCATTCTATCGGAAGTACACGGACATGCTTCAGACGGAGATAATCGATCCGGACAATCCTTGGGGCGCAAGCACATTTGCCAATCTTGGCGAAGGATCAAGCAAGGGTGTTGAGTTCCTTCTCAAAAAACAGGAAACGAAACATTGGTCGGGCTGGTTGGCCTATACCTACATGATAGCAAAAGCACAGAGCAGCGATGATCGCCTCGGCGTGACCCCAGGCGTTACGAGTTATGTAGATTGGGATCAGAGACACACGGTTGAGTTAGTGGCGAAATATAACGCCAAAACCTGGGATTACAGCATATCCGGCGAATACGGAAGCGGCCTGCCGATTGGTCCCGATAATACAACCCGCATTCCATCGCATACAGTGTTCGGCGTGAATATGTCCAGGGATGTGAATTATGAAGGGGCGACCTACGGCAGATTGGTACTCAGTGTAGCTAATATCTTCAATGTCCACAATGTGCTTTCGGGTCAGCAAGTGCCTGATTATGACGATGAATGGAATCAAATCGGCAGTCATTTCGTGCCGACCGCCTGGGTATTACCGAGATTCATCAGCGCCAGCTTCATAAAGAAGTTCTGATGCTTTTCAGAGAACCGATATAGATTTGCGGGCGCAGGATGGCCTGCACGAAAAGGCGGGGTCGCTTACGCGGCCTCGCCTTTTAACGAATGGAATGGTCGTTTGTCCTTGACAGCAATCCCTCAAGATGCTATAAATAATGAGCCTAGGGGAAACTGTAGAAATCCACGGTTTCAATCCTCACGAGCAGCATACTTTGAATGCTGCTCGCTCTTTTTATGAAAGGGGACTCTCGTACATGTCCTGTCATCGACTCCGAATTGTTGTTATTTTAGTGCTGGTCTCAGCGTTAACATATTGCCTGAAAGCAGACGCATCTACTCTCGCGCCCAAAATCGACCCCGTCGATCTGAAGAACATCATGCTCGTCAAAGATGTCAAGCCGGGGATGATCGGCTATGGATTGACTGTTTTCCGAGGAACGAAAATCGAAACGTTCAAGGTCGAGGTGCTGGGCGTTCTGAAGAAGATAAACAGCGGCGCGGATATGGTCATCATCAAGATGAGCGGCGGCCCAATGACCACGAGAGGTGCAAACCTTATCCAAGGCATGAGCGGAAGTCCGATCTACGTGAACGGCAAGCTTCTCGGCGCTTTCTCTATGGGAGAGGCTTTTGTGAAGGAGCCTATCGGCATGGTGACCCCCATCGAATACATGCTCGATGCGTGGGATTCATCCATTCCGACCAAGCCTTCATCGTTTTTACCGTTCAACACTAATCTGGATAGCCCAATCCGACTTTCCGGCAAAGACTACAGCAAAGTGGTTGTCGAGGATGGCGCTACAGATCAAAGCGCCTACGATTCCGGTGCGCTGGTTTTTCGACCTTTAGCCATGCCGTTCTATATCAGCGGCGCATCGCCCCGGATGCTCGCCCTTATGCAGGACGAGTTGAAACCATTCAATTTGCGGCCAATGGCCGGCCCTGGAACTGCCACGGATAAGGCCAATTTGAATATTGATTTAAAGCCCGGAGCGGGAATCGGCGTCTCGCTGATTACCGGAGACATGGATTTCACGGGGATAGGCACTATCACCTACAGAAGAGGAAACAAGATACTGGCTTTCGGTCATCCGATGCTAGGAATAGGCGCTATCGATGCGCCTCTCACCTCAGCATACGTCTATGACGTTAGTCCCAATATGGTTGCTTCCAGCAAGCTCGCCGGGCCTATAAAGGTCGTAGGTAGACTAACTCAGGACAGACCCTGGTCAATAGGCGGCATACTGGGAAAGGGACCGGAAATGATTCCGGTCATCGTGCATATAACTGATAAATCGCAGAAGCGAAAGCGCGATTTTGAAGTGCAGGTAGCAAATCATCCGCTGCTCACCAAAACGCTTGTGCTTCTCGCGACAGTCGAAGGTGTCAATGAGATGAGACCTACTCCGACCGACGCGGTTGCAAAGGTCAAATTTGAAGTGACCGCCGATGAGGTTGGCGCCATAACCCGCGAAAACACCTTCTTTGACTCGGTATCAATAGAATCAGCATGCATTAGCGAGCTTCAACAATTGATGAATATGCTTCACAACAACCCATTTCATTCGGTGGCAATAAAGAAGGTCAATGTTTGGGTGGAACTCGACACTAGCCACCCGACCGCCAAATTGGAACGAATATTCGTGAAATCGAACAAATTTGAGCCTGGAGACACAATCAATGTTGGCGTAGTGCTGAGGCCGTTCAATGGCGAGAGGGTTACTAAGACTGTCTCCATCAAGTTGCCGGATAACATGCCGAGCGGACAAATGACACTTCAGGTCGGCAAGTCGCCGGCCATGGTTGGTGGCTTGGCAATGCTAGCGCAAATGATGTCGCCCGGCTTGGCCGAAGATCCAACGCCTATGGGCATGATACAACCGGGAGGAGCGCCGTCCGGGCCGTCGTATGAGAATCTGCAGCAAATGATCCAGAAATTTCTGGAACGAGATAAGAACAATGAGTTGGCAGTAAGGGTTCTGATGCCCAAGCCGGTACTAAGCATTGCCGGAGAGAAGTTCTCCGGATTGCCGACCTCGATCTCGGACATAATGAAATCGCCGAGATCCACCCCGCTTGGCACAGACCGCGATGAGATAAAGCAGATATTTCCGACGGACTGGGTTATTTCGGGTTCTCAGCGACTGACGATCACGGTACGTAGGATTACAAACATCGAAAGCAAGTCTTCGGCCAAAAAGAGCACTCAACAACCAGGCGCGGCTGTCGCAGAGCCTCCGCCCGGCATGCCGCCCGGTATGGAAGACATGGGCGATATGGAAGAGATGGATATGAGCGCCCCGGCGCACCCATCCATGATAGAGATGAGCACCGCGCCGCCTGCCGTCATATCTCCGATCAGCGAAGCTCCAAAAGAGGGTGAGAAGCCCGCGATCAGCGCCGTTGAGCCGGAAGTCTCAGGCAACAAGCCCGACGCGGAGGCGAAGAAACCGGATAACGCGGTTGCGGACAAGCCGGTCATCCGGTCGCCAATCACCTGGTCGCAAACGAGCAAAGCCGACTTCCTTTCAGGAACCTTCAAGAACGTCGTCGCTACGAGTGGCGACTTGCTTCGGCTCGGGGGTTCGTTTGAGCCGCTGTATGATTCAACAGAGTCGTATATCTGGTGCGTTTTACCCGATGGAAACGGAAACGTGTACGCGGGAACGGGAAATCACGGACTAATTTACAAGATTTCCGCGAAAGGCACGTCGGTTTTCTTTAAGTCCCCGGAACTGGAAATACAAAGCCTTGCAATGGACTCCGCAGGCAACATCTACGCCGGAACATCACCTCACGGGATCATATACAAGATCGATCCACAAGGCAAAGCGGTAAAATTCTTCAGCTCCGACGAGAAATACATCCTTGCTCTAGCTTCGGATAGCAAGGGAAATATCTATGCTGCTGTGGGAGACAGATGCAAGGTCTACAAGATTTCACCTGCCGGGACGGCGACCGTCTTGCTTCAGGTGACTGAAAATAACGCATTGGCGCTGGCTGTCGATAAGAGTGATAACGTGTACGTCGGCACCGGAGTCAATGGTCTGGTGTACAAAGTAACGCCTGAGGGCAAATCAAGCGTAGTCTATGACGCCGACGAAGACTCAGTGACCGCTCTGGGAGTTTCGTCCAAAGGTGTGTTGTACGTCGGCACATCGCCCAAGGGCGCGGTTTACAAGATAGCGCCGGACGCGGCTCCGAAGGCAGTCTGCGAGAAATGCGGTAGCGGCATAACAAGCATATCCGTAGATGATGCGGATAACGTCTATGCGGTTAATTCAACCAATCTTTTCAGCGTCTTTAGTGATGATAAAGCCGCTACCTATGATAACAAACAGGAGTTCCAATTCATATGTTCCGCCTTTAAGAATGGGCGGCTCTATCTTGGCACGGGCAACATTGGGTCCGTATACACCGTGCCTGTTGCTTCCGTTGCGGACGGTTCGTATGAATCTCCGACCCATGATTGCGGATTGAACTCGAAGTGGGGAAGCGTGGGATGGAACGCTGATTTGCCGAAGGGGGCTTCGGTACAGCTTCAGACCCGCTCCGGCAATTCGGCCCAACCGGATTCCACATGGAGCGCATGGTCAGCCTTGTACAGCGCGACCGGGGATCGTATCAGCAGTCCCCAGGGGCGTTTCATTCAGTACAGAGCTATACTAAAGGCGGGTGATGCCTTTTCAAGTCCTACACTGAAGGATGTGAACATCATCTATCTGCCGGATAATCGAGCGCCGAAAGTCACGCTTACCAGTCCAAAAGGCGGAGAGAAATGGTCGAAGAAGAGGAGCATCAAGTGGCAGGGCGTCGATCCCGATAAGGATACCCTGACTTATGAACTGTTCTGCTCCAGCGACAACGGAAAGACCTGGCTGCCGCTGAAGGATAAGGTAGCATCTGAGGCGAAAACCGAAAAACCGGAAACACCTAAGGGAAAGCCCTCCAGCGGCGCTCCCGGCACGAAACCGGACAAGTCGCCGAAAACCGATTCGTCGGATAAGAAACAACAGATGCTGGATGCCATGTCGGCGGAACTTGCAAAGCATCCTGAGCTTCCTCAGGAGTTCAAAGATCAGATAATGGCTCAGGGCCCGAATATAACGGCGGATGATCTCGACGAAATCGCGAGCTTGGACGCGGTGACAGGGCCGCCGGCAAAGCCCGGCGGATCATCATCCAAGCAGACCAGCTTCTCCTGGGACACGTCCACGCAGAAAGATGGGACATATCTCATCAAGGTGATTGCCTCGGACCGCCTGAGCAATCCCGTGGGAGCGCTCACCGATGAGGCAGTTTCAGGACCGGTCATCGTATCTAATAAGCCGCCGTGCCTAGTGATTTTCAAGAAATCCGTAGCAGCCCGGGCGGACAAGAGCGTCTTCCTGCAAGGGGTGGCATTCCACAGCCTTATGAACATCGCAGGGGTGCAGTACAGGATCGATTCTTGTGTGGATTGGGCAGCGGCAGCGGCAGATGATGGCTTATATGACTCTCCTTTCGAAGCATTCACAATTACCACGCAACCAATGGACAAGGGAGAGCATACCATCGAAATCAAAGCAATAGATCAAGCAGGCAATTCCGCAACGACGAAGCAGACGGTAAAGATTGAATAATTCGCATTGCCTTTTGGATCTGATTGATAAAATAATCTATGCTTAAGCTCTGCTTTTTCTGGGTATTAGGGGATTGAAGGGCACATGGAGTGTACCCTTGCCTTCCTCATTCTGTGGGCGGCGCCGGAAACGGTGCCGCTTCTTTTTGTGCCGGTTTGTGGTATGTGGTAGTATATGCTTATCATTTTCAATGGAGAAAATTCATGATAATTCGACTCGTGCGTGAGGAAGATTTGTTGGTCTGTGGCGATATCTACGCCAAAGCCTTTTCTCAAGCGCCATATTTTGGCGTCTGGACGACAGAGACTGCCGCCAATATGCTGGCCGGTCTCTTGTCAAGAGATCCGGAGAGTTGCTGGTGCGTGGAAAATGATAGCGGAATCCTTGGTTTCGCATTCTGCACCACCTACGGTTCTTTTCGAGGTACCATCCAGGAATTCGCTATCGCGCCGGGTTCTCAAAAACGCGGCATCGGGACATTGATGATGGAACACATACTCACCCAATTTCGGTCGAGAGGTCTGCAAAACGTGGATCTCGTAGCCAATCTCGATGCCTCCGCGTTCAAGTTCTACAAAAAATTCGGATTTCAACATCCCGACCGCTACGTAGTTATGGCAAGACCGCTTTAATCCTAATTATTTATAAATGTGATAATATAGAATAACATGGAATAATATGGGAGTGGAATGCAGTTTTATGGGTATACTACAAAATAGGAAGGGATATTCGGCGGTTGCAGACTTTTCGTAGACTACCAATTTCATCAAACATCCGTCAATCCTATCATCTGATTATTGCCGAATTTTTTCGCAAGCGCAAAAATAATTGTAACCTCATGAGAAAGGCAGTCGTATAACCTTATAGCATGAGTGCCCCGAATCATTTGCGAAGAGAGTTATTCGGCACAGACTGCCTTCGCATTATGATCGCGCATAACTAGCTAAACTGACTATTTGACTAACGTTGTATAAGTTTTTGACTAAACCCGCAACCGAAGGCTTGACACGTTTTAGCCATCATGCTAGTATGATTATCAAATCGGCTGTCACATGGCACATCACAAGGTTGGAAGGAGGTGAAAAATCCTTGAATTACCTGTGAACAAGATGTGCCGTGATAGTATAGGCAAGAGAGTATGAGCAAGTTTTAGTGTATTCGGCAACGTTTGAGGAAACATGGATACTCACACAAAAGCCGAAAATTATTAAGACAAGCGCATCCTCTAGCTAAACAAGCAAAAGGGAAATATTCAAGGAGGATGTAAAATGAAAAAGATAGCGATATTCGTTATCACAGCGGTTATCTGCTGCGTTTGCCTCCCCGTGTTTGCACAGCAGTTCCCGGACGTTCCCACCGATCATTGGGCATATCCGGCAATCCAAGAACTGGCAAGCAATGGGATCATACAGGGATACCCTGATGGCACATTCGGCGGCAAGCGCGCGCTAACTCGATATGAGTTCGCGCAGGCATTAGCAAGAGCAATTCCGATGATCCAGAAGATGGTTGGCGCAGGCTCTCCCGGCTCAATTGGCCCCGCGGGACCCGCCGGACCTATGGGACCTGCCGGACCTGGACTCAGCTCGGACGAACTTGCTAACCTTCACAAACTGATCGATGAATTCAAAGCAGAGCTTCAGGCTCAGGGCGTGGACATCGAAGCGTTGAAGAAGGATGTCGCAACATTAGGCGCAAGACTGTCCGCAGTCGAGAGAGAGCAGAAGAGAGTGGTTATCACCGCTGACGCTCTATTCTTCGTCAGAGGCGACTTCACAAATGAAGGAACCGCTTACGACAAAGATGGAAGACAGTTAGGCTCCAGCACAAACCCGCTGCAGAACACGAATTTCTACAGCAACATCGACCTGAACATCAAGGGTAGAGTCAGTGACAATACCACCGTGAACTCAGTGTTCGCGATCGGCAACTTCCTTGCCTACGAGTTAGGTGGAAGCAGCCGAAGATCGTCGACAAGCGACTTCACGCTGTGGAATCTGTACATGGACTCAGCAGTGAGCCTTGGCCCATTGGGCGCCGGCAAGCTGACAATTGGACGATTCCCGCTCCAGTTGACCCCGTATACGTTCAAGATGGTCTCACCGGATAGCTACGCATACTTCGCGCCGGTAGACAATGGCGACTACATAGTTGACGGTGGAAAACTGGCATTCAAAGTAGGTAAAGTTGACGTAACAGCGTTTGCCGCGAAGACAAGTGTTATCAACACCGGCAGAAGAAGCTCCGGCAACCTGGAGTCTACTTACCTTACAACCGCTGATGACGATGTACCTCAGATCGCTGGTGTACGAGCAGTCATGGGCACCCCGTTCTCGGGCAAACTTGGCCTGACCTACATTCAGGAAGGTGTAAGCACCGATTCCGGACAGAATGCAGTTTATGGCGCTGACCTCAACATGAAGTTCGGAGGGCTCGGCTTTTGCGCTGAGTTCGCTCAGAGCAAGCCCAGTGATCGTCTCACGGCAGTGGATAGCTGGGGTCCCCCGTATGCTCCGCTGGATTCTAAGAACAATGCTTGGAACGCCAACCTGAAGTATCAGTTGGGCAAACTTGGAATCGGCGGCGGATACACCAGAGTTGAAGAGAACTTCGATACCCTGGGTTCCTGGCTGAGACTCGGACGAGCATCCAACTTGACCAACGTCAAGGGCGAAGTTGCAAACCTGAGCTATGCGCTGACAAAGAACATGGTTCTTACCGCTGACGGCACTTGGCTGCAACCAATCGCGGGCACCTTCTTTGACGGCCGCTCCGCGACCGATCCGTCAGACGTAGTCTATGATTCCGGCGTTGACAAGATCACCGGCTGGAAAGCCGGCGTAAAGTATGCTCTGACATCCGCGAACAGCGTCGACCTCGGTTTCGAGGAAGTCCTGTGGTCGCCGGTTGCTGGTGGCGGTATCGACACCAGAGAGCGATACATATCCCTTGGCATCGGGCACACGTTCAACCCGAACACAAGCCTGAAGCTTCTCTACCAGATCGTAGAGTACCGACAGGGTGGTATTGATCCCTACGACAGCTACGGTGATTCCCGTGGTGGCGTCGCAGGCGCGGAGTTCATGCTGAAGTACTAAGCTGAACTGAAAACTGAAATAAATCAGTAAAAAAAGCTCCGGGCTGCCTAGTGTAGCCCGGAGCTTTTATGTGTGCCCCACGGGTTTGAAACCGTTACCAAATTGCACCAATCTCCACAATTTAGGGCTTGACACCTTCGGGCCATAATGCTAATATTGTTAAACGGCTGTCACACAGTTTGCATGGAGCGAATACCTGTGTACAGGACTCCCCCCATTCAGGCGAGATGGATGAGCGAATTTTAATGTGATTCGGCAGCGTTTGAGGAAACCTGGATACTCCAACAGCCGCATTTCATTGAGATAAGGCATCCTCTATCCGAAAAGCAAGTAGGAAAGATTCAAGGAGGATGTAACAATGAAAAGGATATCGATATTTGTTATCACAGCGGTTATCTGCTTCGTCTGCCTCCCCGTGTTTGCACAACAGTACCCGGACGTGCCTACCAATCATTGGGCGTATCCGGCGGTACAGGAACTGGTAAGCAAAGGGGTCATCCAGGGTTTCCCTGATGGCACATTCAGCGGCAACCGCGGGTATACCCGATATGAGTTCGCACAGGCATTAATCAAAGCTATTCCAGTGATCCGGAAAATGGTGGGCGGCACAAACGCCCCGGGCGTGATGGGCCCCGCCGGCCCTGCCGGCCCCGAAGGCCCCGCCGGTCCCGGAATCAGCTTGGATGAACTGGCGAACCTACGGAAGCTCATCGATGAATTCAAGGTCGAACTTCAGGCGCAGGGCGTAGATATCGAAGCATTGAAGAAGGATATCGCGACGTTAGGCGCAAGAGTATCCGCTGTCGAGAAGGAACAGAAGAGAGTTGTCATCACCGCTGACGCTCTGTTCTTCACCAAAGGCACCCTAACAAACGAGGGATTTGCTGTAGACAGAGATAGCAGAACGCTCTCTCCAAATTCTCTAAGCGCGAACCCTCTGCAGAACACGAATTTCTACAGCAACATAGACCTGAAAATCAATGGTAGAGTCAATGACAGAACCACTGTGAATTCAGCGTTCGGGATCGGCAACTTCCTTCGCTATGAGTTGGGTTCAAGTTCAACCAGATCGTCCTCGCAAGATTTCATGCTGTGGAATTTGTACCTGGACTCGGCGGTCAGTCTTGGTCCGTTCGGTCCAGGCAAACTGACACTTGGACGATTTCCATTCCAGTTGACGCCGTATATATTCAAGATGGTTGCGCCGGACAGCTATGCGTACTTTGCGCCGCTGGACGATGGCGACTATGTGGTTGATGGTGGGAAGGTTGCCTTCAATATGGGCAAAGTCGGCGTAACAGCCTTTGCCGCGAAGACCGGCGTTATCAAAACCGGCAGTACGAATCTGGAAGCCCCATTTTTGACGGTTACGAATAATGCCGATGTCTCCCAGATCATCGGCGTGCGAGCTGTCTTTGGCGCCCCATTCTCAGGCAAACTCGGCCTGACCTACGTTCAGGAAGGCGTCGGCGGAGATCCCGGTCAGAATTCGGTCTATGGCGCTGACCTAGATATGAGAATTGCAAAGCTCGGCGTCTCGGGAGAGTTCACTCAGAGCAAACCCAGTGATATGCTCATTGCCGCGGAAGGCCCACTGGATTCTAACAACAATGCATGGAACGCCAACCTGAAGTATCAGTTAGGCAAACTGGGAATTGGCGCCGGATATACCAGAGTCGAAGAGAATTTCGATTCTCTGGGATCCTGGATGAGACTTGGGCGAGCGACCAACTTGGTCAACGTCAAGGGTGAAGTTGCGAACCTGAGCTACGTGGCGGCCAAGAATCTTGTTCTTACCGCCGATGGCTCGTGGCTGCAACCGATCGCGAACAATCTTGTAGAAGGACGCACCGCAAACAATCCGGGGCAGACAGTCAACGCCGTCAATATCGATAACGTGACCGGCTGGAAGGCCGGTGCTAAGTATGCTTTGACCGCCGCGAACAGCGTCGACCTCGGTTTTGAGGAAGTACTCTGGTCACCGATAGGTGATGGCCTTGACACAAGAGAGCGATATATTTCCCTGGGCGTTGGGCATACATTCAATCCGAACACAAGCCTGAAACTTCTATATCAGATCGTCGAGTACCGACAGGGCGGTGCTAGCCCCTACTTCAGCAGTGGCGATTCTCGTGGTGGGGTTGCTGGCGCGGAGTTCATGCTGAAGTACTAAGCTGAACTGAAAATCGAAGTAAATCAATAAAAAAGCTCTGAACTGCGCTAGGCAGTTCAGAGCTTTTTGTGTTGCTGATATTAATTGGAACGGTGGCCGAAGGTAGATATTACCTTATTGTCGAACCCGGCGGGACTTCTTTGTCGGGGGACAGAAGGATGGCGGCTCCGTCTACATTGGCGGCGAGTAACATACCGTTCGACTCTACGCCTCTGATTTTAGCAGGCGCAAGGTTCACCACAACTACGATCTGCCTGCCTACCAGTTCCTCCGGCGGATACCATTGAGCTATTCCCGCCACTATCTGACGAACCTCAGTGCCGATATCTATAGTCAATCGAAGAAGCTTGTCAGCGCCTGGGACTCGCTCGGCAGTGACGACTTTGGCCGTTCTCAGCTCGATTTTCTTGAACTCATCGAATGAGAGATACTCCGGCGTCTTCTGTTCGATAGGTTGTTCCATCTTAGCCTCCTCTTTGGGCGCGGCGGTTTTGGCTGTCACAGCTTTCATATCTATTCTTGGGAAGATCGGCTTGGGCGCTCGGGTCTTCGTGCCGGGCTTCAGCTTGCCCCATGTGCCCGCGTCGTTCCATGTTTGAGACGAAAGCGGCGAATCGATGCCCAATTGCTCCCAGATGATGTCCGAAACCGCTGGCATGAACGGTTCTATGAAAATGGCGACGGCTCTGACCGTCTCGAGAACTGTGTAGAGCACCGTGTCCAGTTGTTCTCGACAGGCTTCATCCTTTGCAAGCTTCCAGGGCGCTTGGGTCTCCATATACTTGTTCGCGCGCCCGATGACTTCCCAGATCGCGCCCAGAGCGTCGCTGAACTTCAGTTCATCCAAATAGCCCGCAACCTGTCCGGCGGTCGAGACCACCATGTCTCGGATAATCTGCGCGTCCGGATCCAGCGCGCCGGGGGTTGGGACTATGCCGTCCCGATTGTTATGGAGTAGTGGGAGAGTTCGGTTGAGCAGATTGCCCAGATCGTTCGCCAGGTCGGAATTGAATCTTCCGAACATGCCCAGCATGGAGAAATCTCCATCCAGACCGAAGGTTACTTCGCGCATAATGAAATATCGAACTGCGTCGACAGCGATCTCGATATCAGCCCCGGATACTTCAGCGAGTTCTTCGGCGGCCGTGATCGGAGAGATGGCATTGCCTTTAGACTTCGACATCTTTTCGCCGTCCCTAGTCCAAAACCCATGCGCGAAGAGTTTCTTTGGAATCTCAACGCCCAGCGCCATCAACATAGCCGGCCAGAGAGTAGAGTGGAATCGGACGAAGATATCTTTGCCCATCAACTGCACGTCAGCAGGCCAGGTCTCGGCGAATTTTTTCTCATCAGAGAGATAGCCCGCGACGGTGAGATAGTTCAGGAGGGCATCGAACCATACGTAGATCACTTGACTTGGGTCGCCCGGCACTTCGATGCCCCAGCCGTAAGCCTTTCGGGTCACGCAGGCGTCTCTAAGCCCGGATTTGATGAAACTGACTACTTCATTCTTCCTAAATTCCGGTCCGAGGAAATCTGGGTTTGCTTCGATGTAAGCAAGCAGGCGATCCTGGTAAGCTGAGAGTCGGAAGAAGTAGTTCTCCTCCTCAACCCAGCGGACCGGCTTGCGACACTCAGGGTTCGGGCAATGGCCGTCGGTGACTTCGGCTTCGCGGAAAAACGTCTCATCGGAAACACAGTACCAGCCCTTGTAGACGTCCTTGTAGATGTCGCCCTGATCGAGGAGTTTTTGAAAAGCGGCGGCAACAACGGCCTTGTGCCGATCTTCGGAGGTTCGAATGAAGTCATCGTAGGTTATGTGCATTCTACGCCAGACTTCGATGAATTGGGCAACGATGCCGTCAACATATTCATTCAGAGATATGCCTCGTTCTTGCGCGACCTCAACGACTTTGAGCGCGTGTTCGTCGGTTCCTGTGGCGAAAAGGACCTTGTATCCCTGCAGGCGCTTGAACCGCGATATCACGTCGGCGGCAATGGTGGTTGAAGAGTTGCCCACGTGCGGGATATCGTTCACATAGTATATCGGCGTAGTAATGTAAAAGACCTTATTAGCCAAGCTTTTCTCCTTTGCTAGCTCCGACAGCCCCTCGACTCCGCTCGGGACAGGCAGGCTGCCGAAGCAACCTGTTCATGAATAATGTGGATTAATGATGACATCCCGAACAATTGGACTTGCTGCAGCCTCCGCAGGACGAACCGCCCGAATCCGACGATGTCCGTGAGAAGAACCCGGATACAAGACGTTTAACCCGTCCGCAATCGCATTCCGGGCAGTTCACCCCGTCCGCGCCGGAGCTTATGCTGCACAGTTTCTCAAATTTCTTGCCGCAATTGCGGCATTCAAACTCATATATAGGCATCGATTCCTCGGCTAACTACTCTGTGGAGGAGTCGTGGGATTATTGTTTGCCTGTCCGCCCTGCTGATCCGGGCCTCTTCGGCGATTCGGTCTGCGTCGGGGACGGTTTCGCCTCTTTGGCCGTTCCTGTTCGCCGGCTGGGTTAGCGGGTGGATTCCCTCCAGCGGTTGCCGGTTTTGCCGGCTCGGGTGCGGCTGTAGGTGCAGGTGGTCTGGCGATAGTCGGCTTTGGTTGAGGAGTTTCGCAGCATTTGCCGCAACCGTCGCCCTTCAGCGCGCACGGAAGTTCGGCTGACGATAGATCGCTTACAGAGAAATGGGCAGTAGTTCCGTCTTCCAATTGAACCCCAAACGTTTCCTTGATGACGTTGAGTTCAAAGACCTTCCCCCGGCCCGCGGGAGTGTCCACGAAGGAATTCATGGCCGGCAGGCGCTCCTTGGCTTCTTTGTAATTCTGGTATTCGTATTTCAGGCAGCACATAAGCTTCCCGCAGATTCCGGAAAACTTCAGTGGGTTGAGAAAAAGACATTGTTCCTTCGCCATTTTCATAGAAACCGGCTCGAAGCCGTTCAGGAATGACGCGCAACATAGCTGTCTGCCGCAAGGCCCCATTCCGCCGAAGAGTTTGGCCTCATCTCGAACGCCGACCTGATGTAACTGCACTTTCGCTCTCAGCGCCGCCGCCAGATCCTTCACCAATTCTCTGAAATCCACTCTGGCTTCAGCGGAGAAATAGAATGTGACCTGAGAACCATCAAAACCATACTCAGCGTCTATCAGTTTCATGGGAAGGCCATGAGCCTGCACTTTTTGTTGGCAGACCTGATATGCATGCTTTTCCTTGTTCTTGTTCAATTCTTCCCGATTGATATCCGCTTGGGTCGCTTTGCGGACAATTTTCTTCAAAGGCGAGTATATTTCTTCCACTGGAACGACCTTCGGCTCCATGAGGACTTCACCGAATTCTATACCTCGGGCCGTTTCAGCCACGACGAAATCGCCTTCATGCAACTCTGATCCGGCAGGATCGAAGTAATAAATCTTTCCTGCTCTTTTAAAACTGATGCCTACTACAAGCGGCATATTGGTTCACCTTACGCTCAAACTTAGAGGATTTAATGGGTCATTTTAGCACAGTTTCCTAAGGACAATCAAGATTCGGTGGTTCTCGTGGTTCTCCGAACGTAGAATGCCCCTGTCTTTTCCGGCTTTTAACTACCATTCTGACTTCTCTTTTCTGTTTATGAAGGATGTCCAATAGGAAATCTCTAACTATATATGGAAGCGGTTTGCAAACCGTAATTCTAATGAGGGGAGTTTTTGTTATGTTAGAAAGTAGACAAGGAAAGATTGTTGTAGGTTTGTTACTGGTAATTGTACTTGTGATCTCAATTGCCGTGATTCTGAGCCGTCCGCATCCCGTGGCCGCGCAAACGCCCAACGGTGTGACTGTAACTACGCCTCCGCCCGGCGGCGCGACTGCACCTCCCACAGGATATAGACCCACGAGCCCCGTTAGACCCCAACCGACCTTTAGGTCAAGCGGGCCGACATCCATTGCCGCTACCGGCGACTATGTGTACGTGGCGCAGGGCACCTTAATCTACCAGTTCACACGTGATTTGAAGTTCGTGAAGGAAGTAGAACTGCCGAGACCGGCCATAGCACAGACACCGACTCCGACGCCGGGAGCGCCCACTCAGTAGATAGCGTTCACATCTATGTGATGTGCTACCGAAAACATTGGCGGCCCGGACTATTTTGCAAATGAGTAGTTCGGGCCGCTATCCTCCGGTGACTCTACGAATGTGTAGGTGATTTAGCCACTTTATGACCGGCGTCTGCTAGGATTCTGGTCGACCATACGTTTTGCATAGGCTTGGCGCGAACATCCGGAAATGGCTGTGGAACGACTAGAATTGTTCGCAAATTTTTCACACTTTCGCTTTACAATGAATCGATACCGTGCTACACTATGGTCAGATCAGACGGCTCGAATGTTGCTTATAATATATAAAATTTATTTTTATACGAACAGCTAGGTTCGCCCCCGGAATTTGCAGGGAGTTGTGTCATTGAAAGTCGTAGAAATTCTCTTTTACGATAAGCATAAGGTAAAACTCGTTGTCGAAATGCCCGATCCCAATCGGTATTCAACAGAACATGCTCCGCACATTCCTCGCTTGCTCTTCAAGCTCTTGCCGCATCTTGCCAGCCACCGCTGTGACAATGAAAATGGCTATACGTTCAGAAGAGAATCGCGCGCCACGGAGATTCCGCATCTGTTCGAGCACCTTATCATCGAGCTTCAGGGTCAGGTTCAGAGATCCAGCGTTCTCCGAGGCGAAACCCAATGGAATTGGCGAATTGACCCCAGAGGCCGTTTTCACGTATACGTAGATTACGAAAACGAGATGCTCGTTCTGGGCGCAATTCGCTTGGCCGAACGCATTATTAATTGTCTGGACAGCCATCAGGTAGAAGATATCGACCTGGAAAAAGAGATCGAGAAGTTGAGGACGGTCGCTCAAATAGGACTTGATCTTTGCCCAGTCACCTCCACATCGGATGTCGGAAACGCCGACGCCGGACTCCCCCGTGTAGCCTCAATCAGCCATTGAAATACTGCCCGCCCGCGAACCCTACCGGACAACTTCCGTTTTCGGGAATATTTTCTCTATCCACGCGCAAACACTTGACAAATAGCCAAGTGTTCAGTACAATCGCAGAGTACTGAACAGTATTGAGAATTACCAGACTTCATGACTGACCCCGGACGAGAGGCACGAATTATTTGAAAGAGTCGCTCTCTAAAAGAATAGCGGATTCCATATTGACCGATTACATCCTCTCCGGTCGTCTGAAGCCCGGTGAATCGCTTCCCAGCATTCGCGAACTCCAGGCCATCTATCGTGTCTCGATTGCCACTATTCAGAACAGCCTTAGTCGTCTCCAAGATCAGGGCATGGTCATTGCCAGGCATGGGGCGGGCGTCTATGTTACGGATTCCCCAGCGAAACAGCGGCCCGGAAAGCTCATCGGGCATATTCTGCTGGCGAACGCATACAAGGATGAACTTCTGAATCGAGCGTGGCATGGGGTTGCCAAAGAGGCTGAGCGACACGGCTACCAGGTCGTGCTGGGTGACAGCGAGATGTCCTACGCGCGCGAACGCGAGCTGGTACGGAGCTTGATCGATGTCGGCTGCGAGGGTCTGGTCATCAATCCCAGTCTCCGCACGCGGGATGAGCTTTCGAATGACTACCTCGCGAAAGAGTTCAGAAATTTTCCGATAGTCTTGATGGACTTGGCCTGGCCTGAGCAGATGCGCCCACGGGTCGAGTACGACAATTATGACGCCGGGTACGCTATGCCCCGCATACTCATTGATGAAGGCCATACCCATATCATCCTGATTGACATCGATAATGCGGATAGGACTCTCATGTTTAGATCTATGTGTGACTGGAGGCGAGGCTATTTTCAGGCAATGAAAGACGCCGACCTCGATGTTCGCGATGAGGACATTTGGGTGTTGCCGCCGGATTCTACGGATTCGGGCAGGCAAATACTAACTGAAAAGCTTGAAGCCTGGTGGCACCAGCAGGATCGATCGACCGCATGCGTCGCTGGGGGTGACGGGGTGGCGATGACATTTTTTCATGTATGCCGTGAGTTGGGCATCCCGGAGTCGGAGTGGATGAGAGTCACAGGTGGAGACGGAATTGAGGCTACACGTTCGTTCTACCCTCAGTTTGATACCACTGCCCCTGATTTTATGAAAGGCGGCGAGATTGCCGCGAGATTGTTGTTTGAATTGATGGATGGCTCATTGAAAGAAACAGTCGTCTACCAGCTTCCAGTGCCGATAGTCGGCAGGAAAATGTAGTACGGTGATTCACCTCTAGGTTTGGGTTTTATTGGATTAGAAAGGAAGCAGTTAATCATGAATCGTGGCATTCTTCGGGTGTTCTTAATGGTAGCCTTAGTCTTTAGTTTCTTGCCTGGGTTGCGAGCCGATAATCTGGTAATTAAACCTGATTCAGCGATCACAAACATCGACGATATCGAAGCGTATACGATAGGATACCAGTATAGAGGGCAACAGCCCCAGTACATGCCTATGGGCTGGAGTGGAATCTCCGATGCCAATACAGGAATATCGTGCGCTCCAACATGGAGTCACTTTCCTATGGACTCGTTCATGCTGCAATGTCCATCGATCAATGGCACAGGGATTACTTTCCAGGAATTCACAATCGCAATCCCTCAGGTAAAGCGCGTGCTGCTAAAAGGCGGAATAGCCTTGCGTAAGGATGCCGTAGGAAAATCCGACGGCGCAACCTTCCGCATTTACGTAGACGGCAAGAAACTTTTGGATGAGAGCAAGAAAGACTACGAGTGGACGACTTACGAATTCGACATTACATCTTCCGCAGGCAAGAACGTAGTCATACGCTATGAGACCGATCCAGGGTCCAAGGATGACCCAACCGCCGATTACTCTGTTTGGGGAGATCGCCAGTTAGTTCTGGAAGGTTTTAAGCCGGCTACGGCGAAATCGCCCATACCACTCAATCTGTCAAAACTCGAAGCGCCGATGCCCGGCACAGCAATTCCATCGTGCGGATTTGAGCACAAGAACAGTTTCCGCATGGATGGGGATGTTGCAATCTTCCGCTATGATGGCCGCGACGGCATGATGGAATATAAGTGGAATCTGCCGAAGAATTCGGCGGATCCGGCTTTTGGAAATGTAACGCTGCTGGCTCAAATGAAGGGCGATGCGCCAGTGAAGTCATCAGCGGGTAGAACAGCTTCGTTCGAATGGGCGAAACCCGCCACGCAGGTCGATAGTCGCTGGGAGAATCCCTCGGCTGATTCAGTCACATGCGTCCGCACATTTAAGGTCGGGAATGAGACTGCCGCTATTAGGATCATGGGAAGAATGATTGGAAGGAGCTTGGTCTTCGACGTATCTTGCGACAAGCCATATATTTCTTCGCTGAAGCCGGGTTCTTTCGGCCCGTCACCTATTCATGAGAAAGTCGCGGTAGGTTATTACACTGATTCAGTGTTTAATCTGCCGTCCGATAATCTGTTTGTGAATACTATCATTGATTGGAGGGCTTCGTCTTGCAGTTTCTTAGATGGTACGAGCGCCCTCTACAATTCACTTACGGACGGCACATACAATTGTCTGAAAGAGCGCGTAATCTACAGCGCGTCGTGGCATTTGGCCGAAGTTCTGCCGAATATTCCCAATCCGCCTTCTCCCTATAGGAAGGATCTGAGCAGCAGAATAGTTCTCGACATCTGGGGCGGTGCTTTTAGAGACATTGCCGATAGTCTCCAAGGGCTCGCCGATTATGGCATAACCAACGATGCGGTGATAATACACTCGTGGCAACGAAGTGGATATGATAACGCACTTCCGGCGCACATGCCGGCATCGGAGAGACTAGGCGGCGACGCGGCCATGAAGGCGCTCATCGCCACGGCAAAGAGCGAAGGGCATGAGATTGCCCTTCATCAAAATTATATCGACTATTACAGGAACTATGATTACTTCAATCCAAATGATATCGCCCTGGATTCCCAAGGCAAGCAGCAGTTGGCTTGGTATAACGACGACACTAACATGCAGTCTTTCGGCATAAAGCCGAATGCCATGTTGCGCCTGGCGGAGACGCAGGTACCCCTGATTCATGAAGCTTATCAGACCAACGCCGCTTTCCTCGATGTCCATTCCGCGGTGGAATTCGGATTTCATACGGATCAGCGCAAGGGCGAGGAGGGCGCAGGAATAGCTAAACGTAGACTTGATCTTACAACTAAGCTTTGGCAGTACGAGCGAGATATCAATCATGGCCCGATATTAGGCGAGGGTGGAATGCACTGGTATTGGAGCGGATTACTGGATGGCGTGGAAGCGCAACCCTTGGGTAGAGACACGGTACGGAGTGAAGCTGTCCCTCTGTCGCTTATGGTAGATTTCGACCTTCTGAAGATTCATCCGCTTCAATTCAACCATGGCATGGGGTACTATGATCGCTGGTTTAGCGGCCTCAGGGCTGGCCGTGGGATGCCGCTGGTGGTGCTGGATCAATACCGAATGGATGAGGTTGCCTTTGGACACGCTGGTTTCGTTGGCCGTTCCACTTTGGCAGATATACCCTCGACGTGGACGGAGCAGAACCTGATGCGTCCGGTTATGGAACGATACGCATGTGCCAGGCCGACTGAGATTCGCTATGAAGTAGACGGCAATTGGGTAGATGGTACTGCCGCTGCCAAGGCCAAAGAATGGACGAGAGTGAGAGTTCGATATGATAGCGGCCTGGTAGTGACCGCAAATGCCAAGGATGCCAACCTTCAAGTTGGAGATTATCAACTTCCAAGATTCGGATGGCTGGCAAAAGGCGACGGAGTTACAGCTTACACTGCCCTTCGCGATGGAGTAGTAGTAGATTATGCCGAGACCGCAAACTCGGTTTTCGTCAACTCCCGAAACGCCGGCATGTATGATTTCGCTGACAGACAACCGTCCAATCGGAGAGCGCAAGCAGGAGCGTCTGCAAACAGGCCAGCCGAGGTTACGCCCAGCTATACCGTCAACCTCAATACCGAGGGTAAGGTTGTAGATTTCGGCAATATCCGCACCAACGGCAGCGTGCTGATAGAGCGCGATGGCGATAAGTGGACGATGCGCGCGCTATCCGGCAAAGGGGATCTCAAAGTGGAACTGAATGCCCAACGATTCCCGATGCCGACCGAAGTGGCCACGGTTGACGGCCTGCCGGTGCCCGTCAAATCGAGTGGCGACTGGTGGGGTATCACTCTGACGGGCGCGAAACAGTATCGATGGCAAGCATTGGATTAGGCTGAAATTTGTGTATGCATGGCATAGATAATTCATACCAAAATAGATTTTGCTCCACGCTCAGCTTGAGCGTGAACCCACAACAAGGGGTTGTATTGATGCCAATATCGGCTTCCACGCTTCCGCAAGCGAGTCGGTGACTTGAACTGGGTATCATCGAGCGGACTAGATTCGCCGCTCTGGGGACAGTCCACTATTTTCGCTACGCAGGCTTCGCGAAAAATGGGACAGTCCCCGTCGCTCAGATTGTTTTGGACAGCAATGTAGATAATTCCCGAAACACGGCCCGGTATAGCCGGGCCAATAAACCGAGGAGGAGAAAAATGAGCGCAAATTGTCCGGTTTGTAGTGTTCCTGTTCAGGAAAAAATCTTCGACGGTGTGGGGTTCGAGGAATGTCCGCAGTGCGCGGGCGTTTGGATTTCGATAGAATCCATGGAAGCTCTCGAATCCAAAAATCTGAAAGACCTGGATGCCATCGATGATGCTGAGACTCCAATCAAGCAGGTCGGCCCGCTGAACGCGGTTCTGCCATGCCCCATGTGTGGTACCTCGATGCCACAATATCATTTCATGATGGATACCCCCATCTTGCTGCATCGCTGTGACACATGTGAAGGCATCTGGATCGAACATGGCGAACTGAAACTTATGGAGCAGGCAATCGAGGCGTCGCGCAAGCCTCTCACGCCGGAAGAGCTGGCAGCTATGGGCAAGGCGGGCGTTGCACTGAGAGCTAAAGAGGCGCAAGCTGAACTGGACGCCCAGAAGGACGTATCGCCGGAAGAAGCCGAATTAGACGCGGCACACGCCCAAA
>Ga0182027_10002712_pt1 | contig 28486 bp, 17 predicted proteins | sample 712E1DmetaG_FD_121300 | JGI IMG/M metagenome (GOLD analysis project Ga0182027, IMG submission 121300) | Permafrost microbial communities from Stordalen Mire, Sweden - 712E1D metaG (Illumina Assembly) | ecosystem: Environmental > Terrestrial > Soil > Wetlands > Permafrost | place: Sweden...
GTTGCGAATTCCTGGCCACCGGACACTATGCGGTCCGGGATGGAAACAGGCTCTACAAAGGATCGGATGTCAAAAAGGACCAGGCCTATTTCCTATATGTCATATATGGCATGGCGATCGAACGCGTCCTGTTTCCGCTTGGAAAGATGACCAAGGAGGAAATAAGGCTCATTGCAGCCGGACTGCACCTTGTCACGGCGCACAAGCCCGAGAGCCAGGACATATGTTTTGTCGAAGGCGGCGACTACGCCGCGTTGCTGGAGCGCGCGATGGCCGGGACTTCAGGCCCGATCGTTGACGTCAAGGGCAAGGTAGTCGGAACGCACGGCGGGATCCACCGGTATACCGTGGGCCAGAGAAAAGGTCTGGGCGCTCTGGGACAGAAAATGTTTGTCAAGGAGATCTGTGCCGCGGAAAACACGATCGTGGTCGGAGGCGAGGAGGATTTGCAGGTCACGGCGCTGTTGGTCAAAGACGTGGTCCTTGCTCCCGACTACGCGCTCGATCCCGGCGCTGAATACGACATTCAGGTGCGGTACAGAAGCAAACCAATACGGGGAAAAATCGCGCACAACGCTGATGGCGCGATACGTGTCGCCTTTTCCGAAGCCGTCCGTGCCATCGCACCAGGGCAATCCGCGGTCTTCTACAAAGATAACATGGTTATCGGCGGTGGGATAATCGAAAGTGCGAGGTAAGGCCTGCAGCACGGCTGTTGGTCCTACAACCGAGGGCTACGTTTCTCCGTCTGAGGATTCCATCACAAAGCCCAGCTGCTCCCGCAAATCGTTGATCTCCTTTTGCCAGAAGTTGTCCGAGCCCCAGTCCGGGAAATTCCGTTTGAATACAAAGTCGTTCATCTGCCTGCCGCACCATGCCAGGAAGTAGATCATACGCATGGCGCGAAGCGGTTCGATACACCGGATGCCTGCCCGGTCGAAACGCCTGAACCGCTCATACCCGGAAACAAAGAGTCCGATCTCGTGTTCCGATTTTGTCGCGCGGTCTGGAAGCAGGAGCCACAGGTCCTGGACCGGTGGCCCCATGGCCATGTCGTCGAAGTCGATGAGCAGCAAACCCTCGTCAAGGCGGTCAAGGATGTTTCCCCGGTGACAGTCGCCGTGGATCCGGATCGTTTCGAGTGTTTCGAACAGCGGCGCGCCGGCATCGATCAACTTCATCGCAATGGAGCGAAAGGAGTCGACGAGCCTGGCCGGAACCACGCCGTCGCACAGGTGCCGCACATCATCCGTTGTTGACAAACGAGGGCTCATGGTGATGCGGGACGCGGCCAGCCGTTTTTCACCACACAGGTGGAGGCGCGCGATGAGCGAACCCAGGCGTTCCCAATCCTGATCGGTATTGATCTCAAGCTGGCGGCCCGACCGTTTCGGGAACATGCTGAACAGAATGCCGTTATGGTCCGCGATCGTCGCGCCGTCGGGAAAAGCCAGGGGCGCCACCACGGGCAGTTCCGCGTCCTGACAATCAAGAATAAACCGGTGCTCGTCCATGATCGATTCGCGGGTCCATCGCCCCGGCCGGTAAAACTTGACGATGAGTTTTGTCCCGTCCTTGGCCCGCAGCTCATAGACACGGTTGATGTAGCTGGGCAGCGAGACCGCCAAACTGGTGAGCGGGACACCGGTCGCCTGTTCGACTGCCGACAAAATGGAATCCGGGGTAAGAAGTTCAAACGACATTGGAGAGTCCTCGTGAAAAGATACAGAAACGGCGTTCTTGAAACGCCGTTTTTCGCACCGAAAAAATCAATTCCTGTTACGCGAACCGCGGGGTCCGGTAATACTGGCGTTTCCTCTGAAATTGCGGCGCGGCCTGTGCCGTTGACGGGACCGATTCTACTCTGCCGGGACAGGTGAACCCGGGATACTGTTTCAGATCCACGCGTTTGCCGGTCAGGCGTTCTATCTTTGTAACATAACTACGCTCGTCGTTCGAAACAAACGTAAACGCACAACCCTGCGCCTCGGCTCGTCCCGTCCTTCCAATGCGGTGGACATAGTCTTCGGCGAACGCAGGAGTATCGTAATTGACTACATGCGTTATGCCGTCGACGTCGATGCCGCGGGCGGCCAGATCGGTTGCGACCAGGACCTTGTAGTGTCCGCGTTTGAACCCGTCAAGCGCCCGCATTCTCTGGCTCTGCGAACGGTTCGAATGGATTGCGGTCGACTTGATGCCGCTCTTTTCAAGCCTGCGGGAAATCTTGTCCGCGCCGTGCTTGGTGCGGGAGAACACGAGCATGGGCCCGGTCACTTCCTTGGCAATGACATGAAGCAACAGGTCCATTTTCGTCGGTTGCGGCACGGTAAAAAAGTGCTGCGCGACGGTGATTGGCGGTGCGCATGATTGTCCGACCGTAATTACCTGCGGATCGCGCTGAATGGAGGCAACCAGCGACCGGACTTCACGGGACATGGTGGCGGAGAACAGGAGCGTCTGACGGTCCCTCGGCACATGCGCGATGATGTCGCGCACGGCGTTGATGAACCCCATATCGAACATTCTATCCGCTTCGTCAAGAACAAGAATGCAAATGTGGGACAGGTCGATGCTCCTTCGTTCAAGATGGTCGAGCAGCCTGCCCGGCGTCGCGACAACGATGTCTGCGCCGTTATGCAGGTCCCGGAATTGTTTCTTGATGTCAACGCCGCCGTAGATGGACACGGGCCTGATGTTGGTGAACTTGCCGTACGTGCGGATCGCGTCTTCGATCTGCTGGGCAAGCTCACGGGTCGGCGTCAAGATGAGCGAACGAGGCACATGACTGTTCGGGTTACCGGAAGTCAAGCTTTCGAGCTTCTGGAGAATGGGCATGACAAATGCCGCGGTCTTGCCCGTGCCGGTCGGCGCACAGCCGATGACGTCCTTGCCCGCAAGCGCGAGAGGCATCGCTTTCTCTTGGATTTCGGTGGGGGAACTGTACCCTGATGCGGAAATGCCCCGCATGATTGAATCGGAGAGTCCGATTGTGGAAAAACTCATAACCTTCCTTTACAGGAAATAGATGGGTGACTCGCTACTGTTGGATGGAGACGAGCAGAAGGTAGAAGGAGAGATGCGAAGTCTCGGAAAAACCTGTGCCGGAAATCATCTGAGTGCGGGTCTGGTAGTCCTTTATTTTTCAGAGGAAAAACAAAGGGTTCTGCATTTTGCAGATGTATCAATATACCTGGCGCCATGCCGATTGTACAGAAAAAGATATCTTATTTGTGGATGTGACGTAACGGGTAAGGAGCAAGCCCCTTCTTACCCATGTCTTCCACTTGCTTTTTCCAGCTGAAATACCTATCTTTTAAATGTTAGGGGACGAGACGCACTTCTTCTCAGAAAGCTGAAATGATCCGCACCTGATCGGGTCGTCACTATGCTTTCGCACATCCCCCCTGCCTCCGTGCTTGAAAGCTGAAACAGGATTTCCAGTTCGCGTATCGACGGAAGAACGTCAATGCTGGTCCCGTGGTGAACTTCGGTGCAATCAAAGGTTGCTCCCCGCATTGTTCCCTTCATGGCCGGCACGTCACTTTGGTCCCGCCTCAAAGGAGGTTCCGAATGGTTACTCCGTCCGGCATTCCGGCGTCCTGCGCCGGCGAAGGTTCTCTGGCAGACCTCTCTGGTTCGCTGATGACCATGGTGCTCGGCGCGCTCGCCGAAGGCGTCGTACTCTGCGACGAAAGCGGCAAGGTCGCATATGTGAACAGGATCGCCGAGAAATTGCTGGGCCTTTCCAAAGGCGTCGGAAAAGGGTTTGAGATTTCCGATATGTATGTCACCCTGTATGAAGTCGGCCGCGTGCCCTGCGAAAACGCCTGCCTGAAAGTCTTGAAATCCCATCGGCCGCTGCAAAACAAGCGCCTGCTGATCTGCATCGCCCGTGACGGCAACGAAAACATGGTCTTCGAAAGCGTGGCGCCGCTGTTTGACGAGTCTCGCCGGTTTCGCGGGGTTATTCTGGTCATCCACGATGTCACGGACATGATTGACGAAGTCCGGCTTCCCCACAAAATGGAGTCATTCAAGACCCTGGCAGGGTGCATGGCAAATGATTTCAATAACCTTTTGACCGTCATCACCAACTCATTGTTCATGGCGCGGCTGGACCTGAAGCCGGACAGCGAAAAACACCAGATCCTGATGAATGCCGAGCATGCGGCAGTCCAGGCCAATGCCCTGACCAACCAGCTTCTGTCGCTGGCCGGCAGCGGCCGTCCGGTCATGACCGAAGTTGACATCAAGAGAATAATCTGCGACGCCGCAGGTTTTGCCGTCACCGATAACGCAATCGAATATACGATCGAATGCGCAGACGACCTCGCGCTGGTGCTGGCGGACAGAGGCATGATCGACCAGGCGGTCGGCCACGTGCTCAAGAACGCGGTCCAGGCATTGCCTGAGGGCGGCGAAATCAAGGTGCGCGCATCCAATGTCGAGGTGGATTCAAGCATGCCCCTGCCGCTTGCTGATGGAGAATATGTTCGTGTGTCAATTTGGGACAGCGGCACGGGAATACCCCTTGAAAACAGGTCAAAGGTCTTTGATCCCTTCTTCACGACGCGGACCGACGGCCGGGGGTTGGGCCTGCCGCTTGCCTATGGAGCCGTACGCCAGCACGGGGGGCACATTACCGTGGACTCTGAAACCACGGGAACCACTGTGTCCATTTACCTGCCGAGCCTTCGGCGGACAGTCGCGGACAAGCCGAAAAAAGGTTCGGGGAAAGGCCGCGTCCTGTTCATGGACGACGAGGAACTGGTTCAGCGTAGCGCGGAACGGATTCTGCAATACATCGGATTCGAAGTACACATTGTGAATAACGGCGAGAACGCACTTGACGCGTACAGAAAATCGCTTGAAACGAACCAGCCCTTTGACATCGTCCTGCTCGACCTGATCGTCGATGGCGGAAAAGGGGGGAAGGAAATCGTGAAGGAAATTCTTGCTCTGGACAAAGACGCGTGCGTGATTATTTCGACAGGCTATGTCAGCGACCCGGTTGTCAGCGATTTTGGAAAATACGGATTTAAGGGAGTTATCACCAAGCCGTATAACATTGCGGAGATGAACGCGATGCTTTCAACAATGGGGCGGAAAAAGACAGGGTAGAGGTTGCGTCCGGAGATTTACATGCATGACATGAAGCAAAGCTGCTTCTGGTTTTTCGCGGAGAATGCCCATCCCTTTATGTGACCGCAGGTTAGATACTTGCCGTTGAGCACCGTCGCATATTCCCATACGCACAAAATGACCCAAATCTTTTCCCGGTCCTGGGTGGCGCAGTATGCGGCAATCGGAATCTGAGCGATTTCGTCCAGTGGCTTTGCCGGGATCTTTTCAAAGCATTTTGCAAGGATCACCGTGTCATACCCCGATTCAGAGGCCTTATGCATGATTTGGTTCTGGTATTGAATCCGAGTCGCATACCAGCTCTGTGTGCTGAGATCGAAGAACTGTTCCACGAACGGTGTCATGGCAAACTGATTAAAAAACCGTTCCCTGCAATCCGCATCCGAACAATAGAATTGCAGCTTAGTGTCCTTAACTTCGATTTTCTTGAAAAGGGAATCTGAAATGACATCGCCCGAGCACGGCACACAAGCGGCCATCAGGACGAGCAGCAAGGCGGTTTTTCGCATAATGTCAATAGTCCAATGCATGAATCAGGCGTCTACCAATCATTAATCTACGTCTCTTTTGGGAGTAAAGCCAAAAATAACATTCTATTATGCCTCTTCTTGTTGAATCACTACTGGAAAAAGTGAAAATCAGGTGCTGGGAAAAGAAAACGGGGTAAAGGCGCCATTTTGTGACGGTGATCACACCTTGTCTGATTTCAAAAATGTATTTTACCCACTACGCAGAAGGCACCCGATTTTGTCGGGGGCCTTCTGCTACGGGATGTCGCACATGTAATCTTCGGCTCCTTGAGCCGAAGAAATTTTTTGGGGCCGCCGACTCCTGTCGGCGGGGCTCCACTGGATGAAATAGACGTACCTTTCCAGGGAAATCTTAGAAAAGGTGGAAAAAATGAGCGTAAGAATCGGGCAACTCCTGCTTTGGTCATCAATGAGCGTTGTCATGACGATAGTGAGTTGCGGAACTCCGCCAACCCCATTCGTACCCGAAAATGCGAGTATTTCGGTCAATCTAAAGAATTCCAGAGATCTTTTGCAGAGTGCGGATACCGCGTTCACAGACTCGGTGGGCAATACGGTCCAGGTCGGTGTTTGCCCTCATCTTTACACCTACATCGATTCCGTGCAGGTCACGATGGTCGATTTCAATGGCAGCCGCGATTCCGTGATTTCGCTAAAGCATTTTGCGTCGGATATTGACACGGTATGGCTCAGCTTCACTTTTGTAAAGACTGGAACGTACCATCTTGCGGTCGAATTATTCCAGGGCTCAGGCAAGCCTTCAGCAAGCGGCATAATTACGATACTCGGCAAATCAGTCTTTGCTTCGATCAGTCCGGCAACCGATTCAGGTCTTGTGGATTCCCTGGCCTCATTCACGGTCACTCCGCAAGGCGACAAGCCGTTTACCTACCAATGGTATCACGGTACATCTGCTCTTTCTGGCAAGACCGGTGTTTCGCTCATTATCAATCATCGCGCGATCGCAGACTCTGGAATGTACACGTGCAAAGTCTGGGACAAATGGGGAGATTCAACAATTACGAATGCAGCTCATCTCATCGTTACATCCGAAGTCATTGTTATCACAAATAGAAAGCCCCAGATTTCCGTGACCGGTCACTCGACAATCCTTTCTTTTGAGGTATGCTCGCTCACCGTAGCAGCCACAGACCCGGACTCTGGAGATATTCCTACCTATTCGGTCATCAAGGCTCCTACCGGCTATACGTTCTCCGATACTCTGTTTACCTGGGCCCCTTACACCGGGTACCTTGGCTCGGATTCCATGAAAATCGATACTGCCATTTTTGCGGTCACTGATAACGGCAAGCCACCGTTAAGCGACACTCAGAAAGTCTTCATAATCGTGAGCGCCAAAATCTTTCAGCCGGACAGTGTGAAAGGCATTGCCGCTGTTTCAAGATATAACGGCAATTTCGTTTTTAAGTGGAACAAATCGGCAAATGCCGACGAATATGCGATTTACCGTTCAAGAGACGCGACCGGATTTACGAAATACGGCACAACTCAGGACACAACGTTTGCAAACAACATAAGAGATACGGCATTCTATTACTATGTCATCGCGACGAATTCAAAGAAATCGTCACCGCCGTCCTCGCAAATTCGTTCAACGGATATCAACACAGCTCCGAAGTGGTTGCATGCTGGGACCATTGTCACGATAAACGAGGGATCGTCGTTCTCCTTTGATTGCGCTGATTCTTGCAAAGACACAAACGGTGATGACATAACCTACCAATTGTCTGCCGCGGGTTCGGTGAACGATTCGCTGATCGGATCAACGTGGCGATACTCGCCATCATATTCCGATGCAGGTGTAAAGACAGTGAAAATCAAGGCTACAGACGGAATAGATTCGAGCTTCCTTACAATTACCGTTACTGTGGTGAACGTGCCGCGGCCTCCTCAGCCCCAGCCGCAGAACCTTTCCACGAAAAGAGACACGCCGCTGCAGATTACCCTTACGGCTTTTGACCCTGACGGTGACGCCGTGACATCGTGGACCATCGATACGGCCACGACGCATGGGACAGCGGTGTTGACAAGCGCATCTCAGCCGGCGGTGACGTACACGCCGACTGCGGGGTTCATCGGTACCGACTACTTCACGTTTAAGGCATCGATCGGAAGTCTTTCGAGCACGTATTCCGCAAAAGTCTCGATCAAGGTGGACACGAACAACATTGCGCCGAAGATATCGCAGAAACTGATCGCCAAAACCCTGAACAAGGGTGATTCGCTGATATTGACAATTACGATAAATGCGGACGCTTTCCCTGCGCCATCGTACATCTGGTACAAACAAGGGACGAAACTGGATTCGACCATGACGAATTCATGGAACAAATCTCAGCTAGCGCTTGCCGATTCCGGCTTGTATTATGTCATTGTCAAGAATGTCGCGGGACGCGACTCCAGCGGCGCAAAGCTGACTATGCAGTTTGCTCCTACGATTTCGCCCAAGCTCTCGGCCGCAACCACGGTAAACGAAGGCACTGCAACCGCCATGTCCGTGACCGTCAATGCGGACGCAACACCTAGCCCGACGTATCAGTGGTATTTCAACGGAGACCCCCTACCAAACGCGAAATCCAGTTCATATTCCAAGACCTGGTCGATAACGGACACAGGCTCGTATATGGTCATGGTGTCCAACGCGGCGGGCAAGGACTCGTCGTTGACAAAATTGGTTGTCAATGTAGCGCCCGGCACGCCGGTCTTGACGTTCCCCTCTGCCAATGCGACCGGCGTTTCAGTAAGTCCGACCCTGGCGTGGAACGCTGTTCCCGGCGCTGTCACGTACCGGGTCCAGGTTTCCACAGCCTCTGATTTTGCGACAAGCGGGAGCGTTTTGGATGATTCCACGCTGGCGGGTCCTCCGAGAGCCGTGGGTCCGCTTAACAATGGAATAAAATATTATTGGCGCGTGAATGCCAAGAATGCCGTTGGGGCGGGCGGATGGGCAACAGGCGCTTTCACAACGATCAAGAAGTTTGCGCTTACTGTAAACACAGCGAACGGGACGGTAGCGGCAAATCCAACCGGATTGCTCTATGATTCAGGATCGGTCGTAAAACTGACGGCTACTCCGTCGACCGGATTCCATTTCACGAGCTGGACAGGTGATTTGACAAGCACGGCAACGTTGGATTCGATAACCATGCGAAGCGCCAAGACCGTAACCGCGACCTTCTCGATCAATACGTTTTCGATCACGGCGAGCACGGGGTCGAACGGTTCGGTTACGCCTTCAGGCGTAACCACGGTCAGTTACAACGGATCCCAGGCTTATTCCATAACCCCTTCGACGGGGTATCACGTAACCGGTGTTCTGGTTGATGGTACCCCTGTCGGTGCTGTAACGAGCTACAACTTCACAAATGTTATAGCCAATCGCACCATCAGCGCGACCTTTGCGATCAACACCTATACCATAACGGCGAGTGCCGGGGCGAATGGCACGATTTCGCCAAACGGAGCGACTGTAGTGAATTATGGAGGGAGCATATCATTTACCACGACACCTTCACTTGGGTATCAAGTCGGAAAATTTCAAGTAGATGGCGACTCGGTCAGCCATGGGAGAACATTAACTCTATCAAACGTGACGGCAAATCATACCGTGGCAGTTTCTTTTCGTACCATTCATTGGGACCAGGTTGACGGAGCCGCATATGTGACGTCGTTTGCAACCCTTGGGCAGAATGTATACATGGCGGGCGGTTCAAGCGGAGTCTTGCAATCAACGGACAGCGGAGCCAGCTGGAGCCAGGTAAATGCAAATAATTTGAGTTATCTTGCAGTGACCGGCAGTGATATTTACGCTGCAGGCAGCGGAGTTTATCATTCCACAAATGGAACCACATGGAATAAAGTTTCAGACATGAGTGTCCAATGCTTGACAGCATGCAATGGGTATGTATTTGCAGGCACAGCGGACAGCGGAGTGCACATATCGCATGATGTTGGCGCAACATGGACCAAAACGAATACGAATTTGAGCGATGTTAATATCACTGCACTCACGAATCTGAACAATTATGTCGTTGTTGGAAACGCTACAGAGGGGACCTATCGGATGTACTATACCGGTGCATTATGGATACGAGATGGCAATTCGCTGAGCGTTCCTGTAACATGTCTTGCTGCAGGGGCAGGGTATATCTTTGCCGGGTCAACTGGCAACGGAGTCTACCGGTCTTCAGATTACGGTTCAACCTGGGGAACGGCCGTCAACACTGATATAGTCGATCCAATGTATCAATTCTCGACAAATGGTACGGTTCTTCTTTTCGGGCATCGAGAAGGTGCAAGTTTTTCAAATGATAATGGGACGACTTTTGTTACCGATATTGCCTGGCCTCGCACTGATGGAACAATAGGCGGAAGTCCGGCAGCGCATGTCATAAAAGGCGTTGGCTACTTCGGGAACTACATCTTTTGCTCAGATAATAGTGGTACATACCGTACTGTCTCTCCATAATCTGGCATAATTCTAGGATCCTCAAAAGGCCGCGTGGGAATTCCATACGGCTCTTTTTTTTGTAATTCGTTGGCGAGGAACATCAAAATTTGGGTATTCTTACAAATTGAGAAATGCCACAGAAAAGAAAAAATGGCAAAAATTTAATGAGACCTTATATTAATATTGACAACTTGAAGAATTTGCTTTCTTTGCCAAAGAACTACTTATTCGATTAAATTTCATAAACAAAAGATTGCCTTAGGAGGGTAAAATGAAGAAGATGGTGATGCTTGGACTGCTGATGTTTGCATTCTTTTCTATTGCGTTTGGCCAACAGAAAAAGCTTGGCTGGTCTCTGGGATACTACACTACCTGGGACGGTTCTTATACTCCTGCCAATCTACCTTGGGATGCATTTACTTCCGTCGCGTATTTTCAAATAAAACCCAATACAGACGGTACTCTCCAAACTCCGAGTGATGCTGTAGCCACTCAGTTGATCAAAGAGGGGCACGCGCGAGGGAAAAAAGTGGTATATTGCATCGGCGGTGCCGGGGTCAAAACCTTCACAGCCGCTTGCGCTACTGGGGTGAGAGGAAAGCTCATATCAAACATGATTATCTATATGAAAAGACTTGGATATGACGGGATCGATACTGACTGGGAAGAGAGTTTTAATGATGCTGAGTTTCAAGCATGGCACAAAGAACTTCGCGATTCAATAAATAAATTGACACCCGTTCCAATGTTAACAATCGCGGCCGAAGATTGGGCTGCCGTCACTTTAACAGTGTCGGCGTATGTCGACCAGGTCAATGATATGGATTACAGCTCTTCAGCGAGCAACTATTTGAGCAGTATCTTTCCAACGATGACGAGAGCTGGGGCTCCCAAAACGAAGTGCGGAGCTGGAATGGGGATAAGCATGGGTAATTCAGTTCAACACGACATTGATATTTGTAATATGGTCATCAACAACGGGTACGGCGGAATTATTATGTGGGCCATTACAAAGAACGATAGTGGACCGAAAAATATGGCAGCTCTGGCTCAATTCGTTCCAACTTCGACTTCTGAAATTGCCACCCGAGCTGAGCAGGTCTTTTCACCAATAACCTTGAACATTACCAAAAATGGCTCTGCAGGTGTGAGCGAAATCAGGTATTCAATTCCCAATTCGTTCAACGGCAGCACTGTGGATCTTGGCGTGTATAATTTGAAAGGCGCATTGGTCAAGATACTCGCTCACAACTCAGGAATGACTGGCGCATTCTCGATTCCCTGGGCTCAGACGGGCGCAGGCAAATACATTGTCAAGCTTTCCGCCGATTCAAAGATGCAGGTGGCGAAGGCAGTGGTAATCGAATAACATCAGCGATTAGGTTTTGCTGCGATAAAAAGCGGCGCAAAATATTGCAGCCGCTTTTTTTGTTGAAGAAATTCGGGTAAGTCTGAGTTAACGTCCACAAATCAAATATAGGGAAGGGTGTCGAATTTTTTCCACAATAGTTTGCCTGTGTTTGAAAGCACAAAGCACAAATTCTTCAGTTCTCAAAAGAAACGAAAACAAGTTTGGGAAACGTCAAGGTGTTCTCGATTTTATTTCGCATTGGGAAAATTTGGAAATTTGGGTATTACGGCAATCTTAAGATTTGCTTCGGAAAAGAAAAAATGGCAAAAATTGATTGAAACCTTATATTAGTAGGGACAAACTTCGAAAATTTGATCGTTTGGCCAAGAAATTACTAATGCGTTTAAATTGTGTGAACAACAAGATTGCCTTAGGGGGGTAATATGAAGAGAATCTTTGTACTGGGATTGCTGTTGTTGGTATCTTTCTCAGTTGCGTTCGGTCAACAGAAGAAGGTCGCTTGGTCTCTGGGCTATTACACCACTTGGGACAATTCTTATTCTCCTGCAAATATTCCGTGGAATGCTTTTACCGCAGTCGCCTACTTCCAGGTTGAGCCGAACTCCGACGGAACGCTCAACACGCCGAGCGATGCTGTGGCAACGCAATTGATAAAGGAAGGACATGCGCGAGGGAAGAAAGTGGTTTATTGCATTGGTGGGGAGGGCGTAAATACATTTCCCGCAGCTTGTGCCAACGGCGTCAGGGGAAAGTTTATCTCCAATATGATCGCCTATATGAAAAGGCTCGGATATGACGGAATCGATACCGACTGGGAACAAACGTTCAACGATGCTGAATTCACTGCCTGGCATAAGGACCTTCGGGATTCGATTAACAAGCTCACCCCCGTGCCTTTGCTGACAGTAGCCGCTGAAGATTGGGCTGCAATTACTCTTACGGCGGCTCCTTATGTCGATCAGGTGAATGACATGTATTACAGTGCTTCCGCTACCAAGTATCAAAACGAAATCTTTCCAGCAATGATTGCAGCGAAAGTACCCAAAGCAAAATGCGGAGCTGGAATGGGAATCAGCATGGGAAATTCCGTTCAGATGGATGTTGACATTTGCAATATGGTCATCAATAATGGTTTTGGCGGCATCATTCAATGGGCCATCACAAACGGCAGCGGGGCGCCGGCCAATATGACGGCCATCGCGCCATTTGTCCCTACGACAACTTCAGAAGTCGCAAGTCCTGTCGCGCAAATCCTACCGGAACCAGCAACGCTCAACGTTATACAGATCGGGAACAGTGGTGTGAGCGAAATCAGGTATTCTATTCCCAACTCGTTCAATGGCAGCACCGTGGATCTTGGCGTTTATGATTTGAAAGGCGCATTGGTCAAGACGCTCACGCATGGTTCAGGAATGACAGGCGCATTCTCGATTCCCTGGGCGCAGACAGGCGCAGGCAAATACATTGTCAAGCTTTCGGCCGACTCTAGGATGCAGGCTGCGAAGGCCATAGTCATAAAGTAAACTTGCCGAATGAGGCCGACAATTGGAAATGGGCGGAAGGGAATCAACCTTGCCGCCCTTCTTAATTAACAAAAATGGGCAATTTTGACTTCTTGCCTATGCTATTTATGTTAATTATTGGGAGGGAAAATAGTATTTCCAAATTCGCCCGCAGCTCAAATCCTTTCAATCTAACCGCTTAATTTAAAACCTGTTAGGGGAGGTCCTGTGAAGAAATTGGTTGTTTTCACCTTGATCATTTTGGCATTGACCTCCTTTGCATCCGCCCAGCAAAAGCATGTCGGCTGGTCACTGGGATATTATTGCTGTTGGGACCAGGCGTCTGGATTCAAGCCCACCAGCATCAACTGGAATGCATTCACTCACATTGCACATTTCACTTTATTTCCACACAAGGACGGCACCCTTGATTCCAACGTTAACGTGCCGGCCAGCCTGGGCGGACAGAACAGCAGGGATGCAGTCGCCGCGGCCCATGCGGCCGGCGTACGGATAGTCATCTGTGTCGGCGGTGCTGGAGTCAAAGATACTTTTACAGCGGCTTGTTCCCCTGCCAATATCCATAAATTCGTGTCAAATATCCTCCGTTTCATGCGGGCTTACAACTATGATGGCGTCGACACTGATTGGGAAGAAAACTACTTCGACGCGGAGTTTACGGCCTGGCACAAGGAACTGAAAGATTCCCTGAATGCGATCAATGCGCTCGGCGGTCCCCACAAGTCCCTTACTATAGCAGGAGGCGGGTATTTTGCGAGCCATTGCGCCCCTGCTGCGCCGTACGTCGAGCAGATGAACGACATGAGTTATGATGTTCCTTTGTCAAGTGAGCCGGGCAGGATTGCCCAATTCACAAACCTCGGTGTTCCCAAGTCGATTCTCGGCGTGGGGATCGGGATCGGCAACGGAAACGGCATGGTTGACGGAGATGTTACGGCATGGAAAGGTAAAGCGGATTACTCCATCAACAACGGTCTCGGCGGAATCATGGAATGGTCTGTTCGGGGCGGCGCGCTTAATGTCCAGTGCTTTGCAACCCTGGCTCCCTATGTCGTGCATCTTCCCACGCCGGTTCTTGCCGAAAATAGCGGAGCTATCGCGCTTGCATCTGAAGGAACGCTCGTCATCAGAAGCTACGGGATGAACGAACCGCAGGAAATTCGTTACACGATGACAAACGGCTCGAACGTCGATCTTGCGGTTTACGATCTGAAAGGCGCACTTGTTAAGACGCTCGTCCACGGACAAACAAATTCAGGCATATTCAAAGTGCCATTTGCGGCCGGCGCCTATGTGGCAAAACTCTCTTCAGGCTCAAAGGTCGAGGCGGCAAAGGCCTTTATCGTCAGATAACTGCCGCTGTTATTCCGGAACATATTGGCCAATAGGGTTTCCTGAAATATATTTATGCATGTTTTCAGCGAAATCCAAAGAAGGCCATGGTCAAAAGAACATTCGCAATCCTGTGCGTGCTGATTTCCGCAACGATAGCTGCGCGCGCCTCTGGCGAAAACGAGTCCGGATTTGAGTCCTCGTGCGTGATGCATGTGAAATCTGCGGTGTACCCTTCCGACCCGATGGACAATTCCGGAAAAGCAAGGGTTTACGTGACGCTATGCTCAAAGGAAGGCACGCCGATTCCGGATCAGGAAATTCAGCTTGCCGCGTCCTGCGGGACGTTTTCCTGCAAACCGCTCGATGCCGAAGATTCCTCAGGTGTGGATTCCACGATTTACGACTGTGACCATACGGACAAGAACGGCAAGGTGATGGTGTACCTGGTGAACATTCCCTTCAATAACCAGGGAAGCGTGACTGCCGTGTGCGACTATGGGTCATTATCCGTCAAAGCATCGTGCACGTTCCTGATAACCAGACATGCTATCGTCGGAAAACCGCAGAAGAAACCGTCCTCAAAGTAGATTGCCTTCCTGATGCAAACGATAATCCTGTGAGCAGTTGGGTGCCGATCGGGTGAGACATTGCAATGCAGTTGTATTACGCGCCGCAACAGCCGCCTGCGCCACAGGTCGTTGCGCCAGGGCATGCGGTTCCGCTTGAACATGCAGGATTGCTCGTCATCTTACCCATGGCAATGCCGCCGACGCGCGACATTAGTTTTCGTGTTTCGAGGGATTCGCATTTTGGGCAAGGGAGCGATTCATTGGTGACGTGGTGAACAATTTCTTCAAAGACATTTCCGCATTTCTTACATTCGAACTCATAAATAGGCATGAATAATTCCTTTGGTCAGCCTCATAAATCCCCGAAGGGGACTGATAAAGATTCTAAAAAGATTCGACACGTTCCCTTCTCAGGGATCTTCAAGGTACTTTATTTCTTAAAAAATACATCAAATTCAATACGGCTACACCGCGTATTAAATTTAAGAGTTTATAAACGTTTTGGACAAAGTATTTTGAATACCATTAAGAAAAGGAGTCGTAATGATCGCGGGGGTTTTAGGCCAGATTTCCGACACTTTCATTTCCATGGCTCCATACCTTCTGATGGGCCTATTGTTTGCAGGATGCCTCCACGTTTTCATCAAGAACGACATTGTAATAAAACATCTTGGGGGAAATGATGCTTGGTCCGTGATCAAAGCTGCAATTTTCGGCATCCCCCTTCCATTGTGCTCCTGCGGAGTTCTTCCGGTTGCAATGTCATTGCGTAAAGGAAAGGCTTCCAACGGGGCAACGATATCATTTCTTATTTCCACTCCGCAAACAGGAATAGACAGCATTATCGCAACATGGGGAATGCTCGGTCCTGTTTTTGCCATATTCAGACCTTTTGCAGCACTTGTCATGGGCGTCACGGGCGGACTGGTCACGAACGCTTTTTCCGTAAAGCCGCCCCAATCCGAGGGAACACAGAAAAAACGGTTTGAATGCAACATCTGCTGCGAAACCGCCCCGCATTCACATCCGCTGATGTATAAGATAAAAAACATTTTCTTGTACGCGTTTCGAGATTTCTTCGATGACATTTCGGTAAATCTTGCTATTGGAATAGTAATTTCCGGCGTCATTGCCTTTTTTGTGCCTGACAGGTTTTTTGAAAAGTACGTGGGAAATGAATTCCTTTCCATGCTGATGATGATCGCGCTGGGGATTCCGATGTATACGTGTGTTACCGCATCAATCCCGGTTGCAGTTGCGCTTATGCTCAAGGGCTTGTCCCCTGGCGCCGCATTCGTATTTCTCACCGTCGGGCCTGCCACGAACTTTTCATTCATCATGGTCATCGCACAGGTCATGGGTAAGAAGATTGTCACAGTGTACCTTGCAACGCTTGCGGCCTTGTCCATTGGCGCCGGCTACGCACTCAATTGGATCTTCAGTCTGACCGGGAAACAGTCGCTTGACAACATGCTCGTTGCTCATTTCTGCAAACATACATCGCCGTGGGAGCTTGTTCTTTCCGGGTTGTTTCTGGCAATCATTCTCATGTCTTTCTACAGATTGTTTCTGCCGACCATTCTCGGATTTCTCGGTTTCAAGAAGGCCGCAGGTCCAAGGTCCTGCTCTATCGACATAGAGGGAATGAGCTGCAAGAACTGCGCACGAAAAGTGACCGAGTCCCTGAAGAAGGTCGAGGGAGTTGTTTCGGTTGACGTGAGCGTGGGAAAAAAGAAGGCCACGGTGGAGGGCACGGCAAACGTCGATTCACTCAGGAAGGCTGTCCAGGATGCCGGATACAAAGTCAGACAATAAGAAGCTTTATCTGGTCGACGGTCACGCGATCGCCTACAGGGCATACTACGCGCTGATCAAGACGCCGCTGACCAATTCCGCAGGTCAGCCCACAGGCGCTGTGTATGGATTTGCAAATTACCTCTTGAAACTTATCCATGATTTCGAATGCCCCTATCTCGCAGTCGTTTTTGACAGCGATACTCCCACCTTCAGGCATGAGATGTACAAGGAATACAAGGCCAACCGCGAGGAAATGCCTGACGACCTGAAATCTCAGATGCCCTTGATCAGGAAGCTCGTCGGCCTCTTTAATATTACCTTGCTTTCCCAGCCAGGTCTGGAAGCGGATGACATCCTCGCGCACATGACCAGGCGCGCCGCGCGAGACGGCTTCGAGGTGTTTCTTGTCACACGCGACAAAGATCTCATGCAGCTGGTGGATGATGCAAAGGTCCGCATGCTGTCATTCGAAAGCTCAGGCCAGATCGAGGTGATCGGCCCGGCGCAGGTAAAAGAGAAGATGGGAGTTCCTCCGGACCAGATACGCGATCTTCTCGCGCTCATGGGGGATTCGTCCGATAACATACCCGGTGTGCCCGGTGTCGGCCCGAAAACGGCCCAGAAGATTCTTGAAAAGGCGGGAACGATCGATAACCTGCTCGCCAACCCCGCACTCGTGGAAAATCCCAAGCTTCAGGCGAAGATCGAGGAAAACAGGGACGCGCTGATTCTGTCCCGTGACCTTGCAACGCTCCATTTCGATGTCAACTATGAGGTGCCGTTCTCGGAGTGCGCAAACCGGCCCGTGAAAAAAGCGGAATGTGTAGAATTCTTCAAGCAAATGGAATTTACCTCGCTGCTCAAGAATCCCCTGTTCTCGCTGGAAAAGAGTCTTGATTTCAAGTTGACCCTTCCCGGTTCAATCGACGAGGTCGCTGCATTTGTCAAACGGATAGCGGCCGCAGGCATTCTTTGCGTCGATACGGAAACAACAAGCCTTAATCCTCGTCAGGCCCGTCTTGTGGGCGTGTCAATGGCAATTGACACAAAAGAAGCTATGTATGTTCCGGTCGGCCACAAACCGGACAACGGCAGGGGAAACCTGCCGCTTTCGGACGTGCTTTCGTGTCTGAAGCCGGTTTTGGAGTCCAAAGAGATCAGAAAAATCGGGCAGAACCTCAAATACGACTACCAGGTTTTCAAGAACAGCGGCATTACCATGAGCGGGTTATGGTTTGATGCCATGGTCGCGGGCTACGTCATCGACCCGGGCAAGCGTAATTTCAACCTTGACGGAATGGCAGCTGAATGGCTCAATGCGTCGACCACGCCCATAGAATCGCTTATCGGCAAGGGCAAGAAACAGATATGCTTTGACGAGGTGACCATTGCCGATGCAGCCACGTATTCGGGCGAGGATGTCATCATTCCGCTGCAGCTCATGGAGCTTTTCGAACCCATCCTTCAGGAGCAAAATCTGACATCCTTGTTCCGGAACATCGAAATGCCGCTTGTGTCAGTGCTTGGCGACATGGAGTGGGAAGGCGTGACCATCGATACCGACCTGCTGTCCCGCCTCTCGCGGGACTACACGCTGAAAATGGAAAAAATATCCGCTGAAATCTATTCGATTGCCGGGCAGGAATTCAACCTCAATTCTCCAAAACAAATCAGTGAAATTCTTTTCACGAAACTCAACCTTCCGAAATCGAAGAAGACGAAGACCGGGCTTTCCACGGATGTTGACGCATTGGAAAAGCTCGAAGCCAGCCATCCGATCGTCGGTAGACTGCTCGAGTACCGCGAAGTGCAGAAACTGCTTTCCACCTATATCGATGCGCTCGGTCCGCAGGTGCTGATTGAAAGCGGCAGGCTTCACACATCATTCAACCAGACCGTGGCAGCAACCGGCAGGCTGTCAAGCGCCGGCCCCAACCTGCAGAACATTCCGGTAAGGACCGATGCGGGCAAGACCATTCGCGAGGCATTTGTCGCACCGCCTGATCACCTTATCGTGTCCGCGGATTATTCCCAAATAGAACTTCGTATTCTTGCCCATGTGTCAAAGGACTCGTTTCTCGTCCAGTCGTTTCATGAGGATAAGGACATTCACACGCAAACGGCATCCGCCATTTACGGCGTGTTCCCTGAAATGGTGACGCCTGAAATGCGGCGTGCTGCAAAGACCATCAATTTCGGACTCATGTACGGCATGGGCCCGATCAACCTTTCACGCCAGCTTAGCATTTCCTTCAAGGAAGCCCAGAACTTCATCGACGCCTATTTCAGGCAGTTCCCCACAATCAAGTCCTACATGAATGCGAGTATCGAAAAGGCCAGGGCAAGCGGATTCTCCGAGACCCTTCTGGGCAGGCGCAGGTATTTGCCGGATATCAGTTCACAGAACCGGCAGGTGCGCGAAGCCGCGGAACGCACGGCGATCAACACGCCGATTCAAGGTACTGCGGCGGACATCATCAAAATCGCAATGGTGCGGATTGCACCCGCGCAGGAAGAAACCGGCATTCGTTTCAAGATGCTTCTGCAGGTACATGACGAACTGGTGTTTGAAGTTCACAAAAGCGATGCGGAACGTCTCAAGGAGTGGGCGTGCGACATGATGAGCACCGCCTACAAGCTTGACGTACCAATAAAGGTCGACGCCGGCATAGGAAAGAACTGGAGCGAAGCCCACTAGAAGAAAGTTGAGAAGTCGAGAAGTTGAAAAGTTACCCACTACGCAGAAGGCTCCGATCTTGCCGGGGGATGAATGCGGCTTCTGCTACGGGATGTCGCACATGTAATCTTCGGCTCGGTGAGCCGAAGTGATTTCTTTGGCCGCCGACTCCTGTCGGCGGGGCTCCACTGATTTCCTAAAACTTCTCAACCCCTCAACTTCTAAACTTCTCAACTATTCTCACTTACAACACCGAAATCCCACGTACGGATATGCTCCCGTCGGTTTCAACTCGATCTTCGACGAACAGGCGGCCTTTTCGGCAGGGAAAAGCCACGTACCGCCGTACGCGAACGCAGAACCGCTCTTTGTGGGTGCTGTCCATTCCGCAACATTCCCATTCATGTCGCTGACGCCATAGGGCGATTTGCATTCGTCAAATGACCCGCTCTGCACGATGTGGCTCGGCGAGTCGCCTTTTCGCAATACGTTGCACGGTTCGCCTGAATACTGGGAAGACGGCTGCGGATACTGCTGTCGACTTGTACCGCTGCACGCGCGTTCCCATTCGTCGGGGGTGCACAGCCGCTTGTTTTCTTTCTTGCATTGCTGAAGCGCATCGACGAGCGTCGCGTTGGCAACGGGTATTTGGCCTTTGGCGTTCGGATACTCGTATCTGTCAATACAAAACGGGCGGGCGGAGCCCGCCTCGATGCCGATCATCCCCTCCGGGCAGATTACCACGGAAAGTGTGTCCGTGGCCGTTGCGCCTGATTGCGACGTCACGCGCAGCACGGCCCGCGAGAACTCCATATATTTATGGCTGGTAGAGCCGTTTTTTTCCGATTTCCAGTCGTATTTCCCGTCGTTATCGAAATCCCATTCATACAGAATTATTTTGCCAAGGCTCACGACTCCTTTGCCCTCGAGCGGGACATTGTCGCCCCGTTTCGCAAGAATATTCTTGCCCGCAATGGCGCGTGGCGGAACGCTCGGCACAACCGTAATTGCGGCCGTATCGAACCATTCGTGTTTGTCCTGGCTGATTGCCCGAAGCACCGGGTGGTACGTACCAGGCTTTGCCAGCGCGTGGTTCGTCTTGGCGGATGACGGTGATGACCAATCGAAGGCGCCGTCTCCGTCAAAGTCCCAGCTGACCTGTTCGACCCTGGTGTGATGCGGTGAAATTTCGCCGTCAAACTCGATTGGAATGAGGGCCTGCGCCTGCTGGGGAATCCGGGTTTTGACCGTAATGCTTCTTGACACGACGACAATACTCCGCGTGCCGGTTGATTGATTGCCGTTTCTCGCGATTGCCTTGCATGACACCTTGTAGGCGCCTGGTTTCTTGAATTCGTACGTTTGCAGATGCTTTTCCTGCTTTATGACATTGGAATTATCGCCGATGAAGTCCCAGTCGTATTCCGCAATTTCCGACGGCGGGTAGGAGGTCTGACATGCCGCAGAGAACTGGATGCCGGTCAAGGCGGTATCGGGAAGCGTGACGAGGATTACCTTGAACACCGGCGTCATGGGGATTTCCGCGACCGCCTTTGAGGTCAATCCCGACTCGTCTTTCACCTGCACGACAACCCTGTAGGGGCCCGGTCCGTCCAATGACTTGAGCGCCGTTGGTATCGGGGAAAACCCTATTGCCGGTACATCCCAAGTGCCGTTGTTGTCAAGGTCCCAGCGCACCACAAACGATCGCTTTCCCAGGGCGCTCACCGTACTCTTGCTTGCGTCCAGGGTGCACACGCTTCCCGCGACCGGGAGCGGCGGCCTGATGTCGATCGTCGCGGTGGGTGGAATCCGTACCATCAACCGTCCTTCCGCCCGCGATGTCCGTCCGCTTCTTGCCTGGGCTTCGACAAGCACTTTGTAAATGCCTTCCTTATCATAAACGTGGCGCACATACCCGGTATTCGAGTATCCGGCAGCCGGATACTCCCATACGCCGTCGCCGTTCACATCGAAACGGAACGAAAGCGGAGATCCTGAATCCGAGGCATCCTTTGACCGTCGTGCGTCGAGAAGCACGCTGTCGCCGGGTTCTGCCATGCTTGGCAGGTCGAGCATGACATTGGCGGCCGGCGGCTCTGCACCATGAGCCGGAGCAGGGGACTGGTGCGTTTCCGGCGATAGCCGGGTTTTGCCCGGCGTCTCCTGGTTGACAGGAGAGGAAACGGGCCCCGTGCGCTTTTCGATCGCGGCAACAACCTTCTTGCTGAGAACGGAAAGCGTGTACGACGTAGTGGCCGCAATTCCCAGAGAATCCTCGGCTGAAACCTGCACATCCAGCGATCCCGGCTTTTTGGGGAGGAAACGGATGATTCCCGTAGTGCCGTCGACGGTCATGCCCTGGGGGCCGCTGATGAGCTTGTAGGACACCGGCCCGCCGTTTGCGGCCAGGGCCGCCAATGTATCGAGATGCAGGTTTCTGACGGTGCAAATACCTTGGGGCGATTTGAGCCAGCGCGGCGGTATGCTTGCCGCCGGCTCCTGCTCCACCTGTTTGCAAAAGGTGAGGCGCTCGAGAGAGTCGGCCGACGCTCCTGCGCTCTCGGAAATCTTTTCAAAGTCCTGGGGCAACGCGGGTTCCATTTTGCCCGCAATGGCGTCGCTTTTGACAAGTATTTTGAAACAGGACGGGACGTCAACTTCTCTCGCATCCGGAGTTTTTACGCCAACGATGCCCGACACGACGATGATGACCGCTGCTGATTCTGCCGGAAAGAACTGGAGTGAGAATTGTGTTCCTTCGACGGATGGCGTGACCCGAACGGTCTGGCTGGGAGAAAAGGCCATTTCCACCTGGGCAAGCGTTCTCAAGTATAACGACCCGGTTTCGAGCTTCATGATCGGGTACTCAAGAGGCGGTTTTCCTTCAATCGAGTCGATCTCGAATTGCGCTGCGCCCATGGCACAAATGGTCTTGCCGATACTGAGGCCAACCACGAGCCGGGAACCTTGCGCAACCGAAATGTCCCGGCCGGAAAATATGGATGCTCCGGCTGTCAGCTGTCTTACACCGGATTTGCCGTTGCCCATGGTTGTTGCTCTTCCTGAGAGGGAAAGCACTTTTCCACAGGCAGGGACAGGACTTTTTTGCTGGCAGGATACGAAGAGCAAAAAAAGCGCGATGAGCAGAACTATTTTATCCGAGAAAGGCAATGGTACCTCCCGAATTAGGATTACTTGAAGAATTCGTCGTAAAGCGCGGTGACCGCTTTTTTTTCGTCAGACGCGTCAATACCGAAGATCATGCTGATCTCTGAGCTGCCCTGATTGCACATCTTAATGTTCACATCCGCTTTGGATAGCGCGGCGGCCGACTGGGACAGTACGCCGATTTTGTGCATAAGGCCTTCGCCTACGACCGCAACAAGCGCAATGCCGAACTCCACCCTAATGTCGTCGGGTTTAAGCCTGTCTTCGATTGTGCGGATGATGTTGTTGACGTCTTCAGGCCGGAGCTGGTTCTGGTCGAGGATGATGGATATGTTGTCGACGCCGGACGGGCAGTGCTCGTACGAAAGGTTCAGTTCCTCGAAAATGGAGAGAAGTCGCCTGCCGAACCCCTTTTCTCGGTTCATGAGGAACTTTTGCAGGGTAAAGCTGCAATATCCTCCGCCCGAGGCAATGCCGGTCACGTCGCGCTGGCTGGGAAGCCGCTCGGAGACGATCAATGTTCCTGTATTGTCAAGGTTGAAGGTGTTTCGCAGCCGGATCGGTATCTTCTGGCGCATGACCGGCCGTACCGCCTCCTCGTGCAGCACATTGAATCCGATGTAGGAAAGCTCCCGCATCTCCTTATAGGTGAGGGCCGGAATCTGTACCGGATTGTCAACGGTCGTCGGGTTGGCGCTGAAGATCCCGTCGACATCGGTAAAGTTCTCGTATTCTTCCGCGTCAATTGCTTCCGCCAGGATTGAGCCAGTCAGGTCCGATCCTCCGCGCGAGAATGTCGCAGTGTCACCCTCTGCCGTGACCCCGAAGAAACCCGGGAAAACTACGATCATTTCGGAGCACATCTTCTTGAGTCCGGCAAGCCGAAGCCCCACTTCGTCAATCGGCTGGGCGTCACCGAACACCGGTGTGACGATGAGGCCTGCTTCTTTCGGTGAGACATAGGAGGCCTTTTTGCCGGCATGCTTCAGGTATTCCGCAAACAACCGTGCGTTCACGTCCTCTCCCGCGGCGACGACCAAATCCCGGAACTTGCCGCTATGGTCTTTCGGCGATGATAACCTCTTGTCAAAGTCGTCAAGAATAATTTCGATGACGTCCTTTTTCACGCCGAGCGGTTCATAGATGTCACGGTAGCGTTTCTTGATCACTGCAAGCTCTTCTGAGAAGTTCTCGTTTTTCAACGCCTTCTGCGTAGCCTTGATGAGCATATCGGTGACCTTCACGGTGACGCCCGCGGCTTTCCCCGGGGCAGACACGACGACGCATCGACGGCTGGGATTCTTGTCAAGAATCTTCGCGATCTGCTGGACTGTTTCCTTGGTTGCCACCGACGTGCCGCCGAATTTACAAACGATGATCTCCATGAATCGTACTCCGTCGTTACGTTGAAGTTTTACGAAGGGCGTTTTTTCTTCTATATGAGCCGGGTGTCTGCGAAACAAAATGCTTAAACGCTCGGGTAAATGAATTTGCATTGGGATATCCGACCGACGATGCTATGTCGGAGATGGACTGCGAACTCTCTTCAAGAGAGAATTTTGCATGTTCCATTCGCACTTCAGTTAGAAACTTGTACAGCGTTTTGCCCGTGTCCTTGAAGAATACGATATTCAGGTAGTTGATGTCAACACCGCATTCCTGTGCAAGCGCTTCCTGATGATGGAGAGAGGCATAGTGATTTTTTATGAAATTTTTTGCCTTGGAAACAAGGCTTTTTTGCTTGTTCTTTGGGAATTGGCTCTCTTCGATGACGAGAATCCCTTTCTTAAAAAGAACCACGAGGATTTCGATAATTCGTGAGAGCGAAGCAAGGCCAAGCATTTCTCTGCCGTGCGAAATGACATGGATGCAGTCGAAAACCAGGTTTTCAAAATAAAGTTTATCGTTCTCCTCAAGCACGATTTTCCCTTCGATTTCCGAATTCCAGTAGCATTTTGCCTGCTGGGAAGGTTGAAGGGAAAATTCAATCATAAAGCACTCGAACGGACCTTTCTGGTGCATATAGGTGAAGCGTTCTCCGCAATCCATGACCCCGAGGTGTCCGGGTTTTGCATTGCCGAAGGTATTGCGAGTTGCGTTCTGAAGTATGCCCTGGCCGTCGACCTGATACCAAAGCCGGTAACAATCCTGTTGGAACCGGAGCATGGATTCGCTTGACCCGGGGGGCATGGTAGTGTTCCTGAGGTAGTCTATGGACCTGACCGTGATTTTCAACCGGGGCAATTCGATAACCCCGCCCTGCGGCATCCATTGGAAAAGGTTGGCAAAGGTTTCGAACCCGGGATACCGCGGATGCGGAATAATACTCGCGGCCTTGAATTGGGAAAGAAGTTCATGACGTGTTGGAAACATAGGCCTCAAAATACATTCGTCCCTTTTTAGGGACAAATGAAGCGTGAATAGTGGGAGAGCTACAAAAGTATTTTCAGCAACCCGGCGAGGGACAGAAGCAGGAGAATGGCCGCAACGATCACGGTCCAGGGCAGGGGCCTTCGGCGGCGGCGGCGCGGATGTTGGGCGGGAAATTCATTTTCAACAAGCTCGTCATAGTCGATGTCGTCGCCAAGGTCTATTCCGTCAAGATAGGTCTGGTCCGACCACCCGGTCCGCTCATCCGCACCGCAATGGGGACATGCATGGGCGCCTTTTGGGGCGGTCCCGCCGCACACGGGGCAGACGAATGTTTCGTTGGTTTTCATGGAGCCGTGCACCTCACGACGACGATTTCATCATCAGGATTTCCGCAATGCCTGGTTTGTAAAGGTCCGGCACAATCCCGACACGGATATACCGGTTCCGTTTGTAAAACCGCTGCGCTTCGACATTGAAATCCGATACCGCCAGAAATACTTTCGAGGCCAGGTTAAAGCCGTTTTCTTCAAAATGGTCGAGCAGCTTTTTGCCCACGCCTTTGTTGCGAAAGGCCGGTTTTACCGCAAGGATCCGCAGATAGGGAAACCTGCAGAACATGCCTGTCCCGCTGGCCCAGTAAAATCCCGCCACTGCCTTGGGGCCGTTCATTCCCACGAAGAGTTCCTTTTTGTCTATCCCTGCCTGTAGCAGGTTGAGGGTGTACTGATGGTCAGCAAAGTACCGCTGGCCGATGCCGGATTCGCCAACCGATTCGAGGCAGTCGGCAGCGTGTTTCCGTTCCGCGGCGATGATTTGGATGTCCATGTCATGTATGTTCATGGGGATGCTCTAGCGTTGTCCTCTCTGGATATGGATCAGCGAGTCGTAGGTCTGCATCATGGTCACGAAAAATCCTTTTGTGGCAAATCGACGACTCCGCTGCTGATCGAGGCTAAATGGACCTTGTCTTAAATATGCCAGAAAAAAATGCAGAACACAATAGGAACGTTCTATTCTTGGGGGTAGGAATTATTTTGCTGGGAGTAAAACCCGCACAAAGGAGGAGTCCGCGTCCGTAGCACCATTGAAAAAAGTTCTTTTCATCGAACCGCCCCCGACGCTCGACTGGACCGTTGATTCTCGTGTGTCAAAGGCCGGCCGCAGACATCCCTGTTTGAATGAGACAGGGGAGCAGGTTTACAGTTACCAGAACCTCTCCTGTGCCGCCGTGCTCCGCAACAGCGGCTATGACGTCGAGTATTTACACTGTCCAACCCTGAGGCTCGACCTTTCCATGACAAAAGCCGAGATCGACGCAAGAAAACCTGACGCCATCGTCATCATGATCGAGCATATCAACGCTCCGGTGTCATGGGAAGTGAGCAGGCATGCAAAAGACGCTGGAATATCAGTGATATGGGTCGGGCCTTTTGTAACATCCCTGCACGAAAACGAGATCAAGCGCGCGTGTGTCGACTTCATCCTACGCAAGGAATGGGACTATTCCGTCGGCATTCTCCTCACCGCGCTTGAAAAGGGCGCGGAATTATCTTCGGTAAAGGGACTGACATGGAAAGACGCGGCAACCAGCGTCCATGTGAACGGGGACGCCAACGTCATTGAGGAAATGGATGCCCTGCCGATTCCGGCCTATGACTTGCTCGACCTGAGCAAGTTCTACGAAAGTGTTTTTGTAGCTTTTCCCGCCGCCACCATGATCACGTCGCGTGGCTGTCCGTTCAACTGCATCTTCTGTTCGTACCCCCAGACCATCTACGGCCACAAATACCGTGCAATGTCTCCGGAGCGGGTCGTGCGTGAGATCGAATACCTGGTGAACGATCTCGGCGTGCACGAAATCCGGATTGACGACGACACCTTCAACATTGACCGACAGCGGGTAATTGATATATGCAAATTGATGATCGAGAAGGACGTCAAGGTCATTTACTCCGTCCAGGCTCGTGCTCAGCTCATGACCGACGAAATGGCCTATTGGCTCAAAAAATCAGGTTGCAGAATGGTTCTTTACGGCGTTGAGTCCGGCAACGAAGAGGTGCTACGGCACATGCGGAAGAACACAACCAAGGATGAGATCAGGCGGGGCGTGGCGATCGCGAAAAAACACGGCATCGACGTGCTCAATTGCATCATGCTCGGTTTTTACTGGGACACGAAAAGCACCATGGAGGAATCCATGGATTTCGCCTTTGAGCTCAATGCCGAATTCACGCAGGTGTCAGCTCCAACGCCGCTTCCGGGCACGGATTATTTCAAGTTGCTTAAAGACAACGACTGCCTTCTGACCGAGGACTGGGACAAACACGACAGCGTACACCATTCCGCGGTATCGCTGCCGAAATTGTCAAACGAGGAAATCAATCACGCGCTGGAAACGTTCTACCGCAGATACTACCGCCGGCCAAAATATCTCTGGATGATGACCACGCGATCCTTCCGGTCGTGGGGGAATTTCAGGCAGAGTTTGAGGAAATTCTCGGTCTTGTTCACGAAGTAAGAAAATTCAGGACTGTTTCTGCCGCGCCATGCGGATAGGGTTCCCTGTCCGAGTTCCGCGTAGCGGGGCGAGTTAGGGAAAGGCCGCAGGGCACGGCAGGAATAGTCCTGTCAATGCCGGCGGAGAACGCCCCTACTCCTCGCGTATCTTCACAAAAAACATTAATGCCATTGCAGGAATCGTGGCCGCAAAACCGATGAGAAAGAGATTGAGATAACCCGCGCGCTCGACAATCACGCCCCCGAATCCGCCGAACACGGTTGAAAACACCGACATAAACGCAGAACCGATTGCATAGTGGCCAGCCTTGAATTCTTTTTTGCAGGTTCTGAGAATAAATACGATGAGAACAGCGTTGCCCAAACCCGCCGCGATTTGCTCGTAGCAATACACTGCGCCGATGGTGAGAAGGCCGGATAGGGTCGTGGCCATGGGCCGCTGCCACGCGAGCCAGATGTAAGCCGCAATGTTCAGGTTCATGAGCAGTGTCAATGGCCAGATCGTTTTCTTTAGTCCTGATCTTTTGATCCAGAGCCCGCCGAACGTCGTGCCCGCTATTGAGCCGAATAGTCCGACCAATCCCGTCATCCAGGCCAGTTGAATGTTCGTTACCAACAGGTAGCGTTTTAGGAAAGGAGTCCCCATGGAAAAAATGATTTCGTCACCGATTTTGTAAAAAATGATGAAGACAAGACTGAGCGCGACTGCCGGCCGTGCACCAAGAAGCAAGGTCGCCAGCATCACAATCATGCCGAATGCGAGCGCCTGGATCGGATCGTGCCTGACGAAAAGGAACAGTAGTGCAATTCCCACGGCGCCCGCAAACCCGCATTTCAAGGTAATTGACGCACGCCTAGCTGATATGTCAAGATACGAGGCAAAGGAATTGAGAAAATCCCTTGCGGCGGTTCCGATGCCGTGCGCCGCTTTCTTTATTTCAACAACAGGAAGAAAGAAAAAATGGTACGCGGCGAAAAGCCCCATGGTGCATGCCGCGGCGCCGAA
>Ga0182027_10002713_pt1 | contig 28475 bp, 25 predicted proteins | sample 712E1DmetaG_FD_121300 | JGI IMG/M metagenome (GOLD analysis project Ga0182027, IMG submission 121300) | Permafrost microbial communities from Stordalen Mire, Sweden - 712E1D metaG (Illumina Assembly) | ecosystem: Environmental > Terrestrial > Soil > Wetlands > Permafrost | place: Sweden...
CTTAGCTTCTAGCCTCTAGCTTCTAGCCTCTAGCTAAAAACCGAAGCCGCAAACATCTGAACCAACGAGCTAGCAGCTAGACGCTAGCGGCTAGCGGCTGCTTTTATGCCACTTCCAGCGCCACCGGCATCTGCGCCTGGTGGGGATGCTTGTCGCCGCGATAAACCTTCAGCTTCGTAGCCATCTGGCGGCCCATCTTGCTCTTGGGCAGCATGCCCTTGATGGCCTGCTCCAGAATCTGCTCCGGCTTGCGATTCAACAGGCGCACAAACGACTCCTCGCGCAACCCGCCGGGGAAGCCCGTATAGCGGCGATAGAGCTTCTTCTCGGATTTCAGGCCGGTCAGCCGCACCTTCTCCGCGTTGATGACGATCACGTGGTCGCCCACGTCGATGTACGGCACGTACTGGGGATTCAGCTTGCCGCTCAGCACATCGGCAGCCTTGGTCGCCAGGCGGCCCAGCGTCTGGCCGCTGGCGTCCATCACAAACCATTTGCGGTCAATATCCTTGCCGCTCGGAACAAAGGTACCCATCTTTCTCCTGCCCTCTAAAAGCCTGTCTTACCGAACCCGCCAAACTAAAAACCAGCGCAAAAAGCTCATTTGCCCACGCAAAAAGCGCCTGGGCCTCTTCTACCCACTGCCAAACAAATCTGTTCGGGTGAGGAGTGCGGGGCTGGCCCTTCGAAGGGCTCTGGCTGGGCTGGACATATCCACGCCCAACAGCCGGCAACCTGTTCCAGCGGACCCCTTCAGGGGCATCCGCCAGCCGGGTCCGGGTGAGCACACACAGACCCCAGGCGCAACACCGCGCAAGGAGTCTAGAATACCCGAATTTGGGGGCAGAGTCAACGAAAAGCCGGCCTCCGGGAGCACTGCTGCAATTTCACTGAATCGTCACGGCAAGCCACCCTCCCCGGAGGGTAGAATGGCGGCGCCGGCGGCTCAACTGCCGCCGAGACCCGAGAGTAAGACCATGCCCGACGTCCTCATCCCGACTCCGCGCGGCCAAATGCCTGCCTGGCTCGCCGTTCCGCCCACTTCAGGTCCTGTCCCCGGCATCGTCGTTCTGCACGATATCCTCGGCATGAGCCAGGATCATCGCAACCAGGCAAACTGGCTCGCCGAAGCCGGCTTCCTCGCCGTCGCTCCCGACCTCTACTACAAAGGCGGCCGGCTGATCTGCATCCGTGCTGTCATCCGCGACATGATGGCCCGCACCGGACCCGCCTTCGACGACGTCGAAGCTGCCCGCTCCTGGCTTCTTGCCCAACCCAATTGCAACGGCAAGATTAGCGTCATCGGCTTCTGCATGGGCGGCGGATTCGCCCTCCTGCTCGTCTCAGGCCGCGGCTTTTCCGCCGCCAGCGTCAACTACGGCGGCCCGCTGCCTAAAGATGTCGACGATTTTCTCCAAACCGCCTGCCCGGTGGTCGGCAGCTATGGCGGCCAGGCCAAGTGGGAGCAGGGCGTCGCCGATGAGCTGCAACAGAAACTCCAGCGTGCCCTCGTCCCGCACGACGTCAAGGAATACCCCGACGCCGGCCACTCCTTCATGAATAATCACCGTGGGTACGGCTTCCTGAAGGTGCTGCCCTTCAAGGCTATCGGCTACAACGAGGAGGCTACAATGGACGCCCGGCGCCGTATCATCGCCTTCTTCCACACGCACCTGGGAGGCTGACGAACGATGAATTCAGAGCATGATCGCGATAAGGAAATTCCTGGAGCGCCCGGCGATCTGCGCAGCTTGTGCCGTATCGGCGGAATCGCCGCATTCCTTCTGATCGTCTACTCGCTGGCGACAATCGTTCAGATGGTCGTTCTGGGCGGCCAGCCCGCCTCTGCCGCCCAGGCTTTCGATCTGTTGCAGCACCACAGAGTTGTGGGACTGTTGCGCCTTGACCTGCCAACCGTCGTGGCCCTGCCTCTCTATTACCTGCTGTTTCTGGGCCTGTACGCGGCATTGAGGCGGACCAACCGCGCCCAGGCTCTGCTCTCCACGGTTCTGGTCTTTGCTGGATTGACGCTGGTGCTCGCCACGCCGACGGCACTCTCGCTGATCCCGCTCAGCGACAAGTATGCGGCGGCCACGAGCGATGCCCTGAGGACGCAACTGCTGGCCGCCGGAGAAGCGCTGATGGCCGCCGACATCTGGCACGGAACGGGCGCCATTCTGGGCGGCGTGCTCCTCCAGTGCGGCGCGGTGCTGATTTGCGTCGTGATGTTGCGCGGCGGCGCATTCGGCAAGGCAACGGCCTGGCTGGGCATCGTAATGCATGCGCTCGACGGGGCTCACATCGTTGGCGGGCTTTTCCTGCCGGTATCAGGCGTAGTGCTTATGGCCATTGCCGGTCCACTGTATCCGGTCTGGTTATTCCTGGTTGGCCGCCGGCTGCTGCAGTTGGCGGCAGGAAAGCTCTGAATGCGCGTGTGCCCCACCTTCGCCGCATACTCTGCGCTGAATGTGGGGCACCGTTTTTACAGAGCTAGCAACTGGAAGCTGCCTTACGCCGCCTTCACAGCTCCCGCCGACCGCACCCGGAACCGTTTCATCTGAATCGAAAGCGTGCGCTCGATCTTGCGCAGATCGCCGCGCTCCGCCGGTCCGGTAAAGGTGGAAGCCACTCCATGCGCCGAGGCCCGGCCAGTACGGCCTACGCGGTGGACAAAGTCCTCCGCCACCTTGGGCATGTCGAAGTTGATGACGTGGGCCACGTTGGCCACGTCGATGCCGCGGGCGGCTACGTCGGTAGCCACCAGCACGCGGTGATGCCCCTCGGTAAAGCTGCGCAGCGCGGCATTCCGCTGCGATTGCGAGCGGTCGCCGTGAATCTGCGTCGCCGACCAGCCGGAGCGGGTCAGGCGGCGCGTCACGCGGTCCGCGCCATGCTTGGTGCGCACGAAGACCAGAAAGCTGCCCTTCTCCGCGCCCAGCAGGTGTTCGAGAAGCTCCTGCTTCTTATCCTGCTCCACTTCAAAGGTGCGCAGCTCCACGTTTTCCGCCGGCTTGAGCACCGAGCCGATCTCGACCCGCGCCGGGTTGTTGAGGTATTTGCGCGCTACTTCCTTGACCGGCCCTTCGAGCGTGGCCGAATAGCACAACGTTTGCCGCGCAGCCGGCAACGTGGCCGCAATGCGGGCGATGGCCGGCTGGAAGCCCATATCGAGCATCCGGTCCACCTCGTCGAGCACCAGAATCTTCACCTGGTCCAGCCGCACCAGTTTGCGCTTGAGGTAGTCCTCAAGGCGTCCGGGGGTGGCCACGATCAATTTGGCGCCGCGCCGTATGGCATCCAGTTGCGAGCGCTCGGCCAGCCCACCGACCACCAGGGCCACGGTCTGATCGGAGCTGGAGCGAATGGCGAGGAAGGCTTGTTCCACCTGCATGGCCAGCTCGCGCGTGGGCAGCAGAATGAGCGCGTGCGCCGCGGGGCCGCGCGCTACCGCTCTTTGCAACAGTTCCACGATTGGGATGAGGAAGCCGAGCGTTTTGCCGGTTCCGGTCTGCGCGGTGGCCAGCACGTCGCGGCCTGCGAGCGCCGGGGGAATGCAGCCGACCTGCACCGGGGTGGGGATTTCAAATTTGTTCGCGTTGAGCCGCGCCATCAGGGCGGGCGAAAGAGAAAACTGAGTAAACTGAGTTGTCAAAATGGTCTATTTTCCTAAGGCTCCGCGAGCCCGCGTTTTCCCTGCGGACCTGCAATCGGAGCCGGACACAGAGGCCGCGCATAATCCATAGATGCGCGAACCTGCTTATCGATATGCGTAAGGGAGAACCGAAAGTCGTTCTAAAGACTGGAGGCAAGCATTCAAGAGGAGAACGCCCGCAGCCCGGAGCTGACCCACGCTACTTATACGCCGATCCGCACACTGCCGATCGGCAACCCGCTCCCGCTTGCTCCCGGTTTCAGCGCGCCCATCCATTCAAGGGGGCTGTGCGCTGTATGCTCGCCGGACCATGATACAGTCCACGGCAGAGTCACCGGGTGGGAGACTCAAGGGTTTACGCTGTAGGGGCTTGGGGAAATCTGTGCCAGGCAAACTTGCTTTTTGAGGGCCAATCCGCCGCTCACGGCCAAATCACTGAGCGCAAATACAGTATAGCACGGTTTCGCCTTTCCCTCGCCGGATTGGCGGATTTACGAGGATAGGCGGGCGTCCGGCAATCCCATCCGCCGCTTGATAGCCAGAATCTCCTCGATCTTGGTCTCCGGGATGTAGGCCAGCGGCTTGCCGATCTGCTGCGCAATCAGATAGGTCTTGCAATAGGTCTCAAAGGTCTCCACCAGCCATTCGGCGTGGGTGACGGTGTCGGCCCAGCACACGATCCCGTGATTGGAGAGCAGGATGGTGTTGTGGTCCTGGACAAAGGGCCTCACCGTCTCGGCAAAGGCCTGGGTGCCCGGAATCTCATACGGGGCCACGGCCACCGGCCCGATAGAGGCCTCCACCTCGGAGATGAGGCCGCCCGGCGGAGTCGTGCCGGTCATGGCGAAGGCGCTGGCGTTGGGCGGGTGGCAATGGACGACGGCCTGCGCACGCGGGTTCCCTTCGTATATTTCCAGGTGCAGCAGAATCTCGCTGGTGCGCAGGCGGTCGCCGGCCAGGATGTTGCCGTCGAGGTCGGAGAGGCAGATGTCGGCCGGCTCCATGTCGCGCTTGCTCATCATGGTGGGGGTGCAGAGCAGGTACTTCTCGCCCAGCCGGACGCTGATGTTGCCGGCGTTCGCATCGACGTACTTGCGCTCCCAGAGCTTGCGGCCCACGGCAACGATCTCGGCGCGCAGGGCGGTGGCAAGCGGGGAGCTTGCGGCGGCCAGCGGGGAGGAATCATCGAATCGGTGCGCGCGCAGAACTTCGAACGCGGTCTTGGCCACTTCCTTCATCTGCTCGGCGACCGGCGCCCAGGTCTGCACGATGTTCGGTTTTGCGTTCGACATTCGCCTCGCCTCCACTCAATCACAGACAGGTTCAATGCAATTCTAATGTGTCCCGGGAGCGGAGAGATTACGCGCCCGTAACTTCGGTCACGGAATTACTCCCCCGGCACCAGCCTCCGCTGCAACTGCTCCAGCGTCTGCCCCTTGGTCTCTGGGTAGGTGAACAGCACCACCATAAACTGCACCACGGTCATGAAGGCGAAGAAAACGAACGGCGCGCCCCGGCCCATGCGCGTAGCCAGCACCGGGAACTCGAGCGCGATGGCGGTGTTCATGATCCAGTGGCTGGCGTTGCCCACTCCCTGGCCCTTGGAGCGCACCGCGTTGGGAAAGACTTCACCGATATAAACCCAGATCACCGCGCCCTGCGAGAGGGCGAAGAAGGCGATGTAGGCGATGAGCAGCCACACCAGCATCCCCTGGTGAGAGTGCGTGGTGAATATCCAGGCCACCCCGGCCAGGCAGCTTGCCGTGCCCGCCGCGCCGATCAGTAGCAGCGTTTTCCGGCCCAGCCGGTCGATTACCGACATGCCCACGATGGTGAAAACGAGATTCGTGAAGCCGATGGCGATGGCCTGTTGGTCGCCCGAAATCTGGCTGAAGCCGGCGGCGGCGAAGATGTTGTTGAGGTAATAGAGGATGGCGTTGATGCCGGCCAACTGGTTGAACGCGCCGATGGAGATGGCCAAAAACAGCGGGTAGCGGTACTTCCAGCGGAAGACCGGCTCATGGGCCGCGGCGTGCTCCTGGGCCAGCGCGGCGCGGATGTCGGCGAGTTCCCCTTCGGAGTCCGGCTCGCCCATCAGCTTGAGCACGGCCAGGGCTTCGTCGTTGCGATTCTTTGCGGCGGACCAGCGCGGGCTGCGCGGAATGCCGAAGAGCAGCGCCAGGAAAGCGGCAGCCGGCAGCGCGGCGACGCCCACCTGCCAGCGCCACTCTGCCGCGCCCAGATGCAGGAGGCGGATGAGGTAATTGGAGGTATAGGCAACCAGGATGCCGAAGACAACATTGAACTGGAAGGCGCCAACCAGCCGGCCGCGCCATTTGGCCGGAGCCAGCTCCGCAATGTACACCGGCCCCAGTACCGAGGAAGCGCCAATCCCCAGGCCCCCCACAAAACGGAAGGCCATCAGCGAGGGCCAGCTCCAGGCCAGCGCGCTGCCGATGGCCGAGACCACATAGAGCACGGCGGTGATGCGTAGCGTCTCGCGCCCGCCCAGCTTTTGCCCCACTACGCCTGCGCCCAATGCGCCCACGACCGTGCCGATCAGCGCGATGGCCACCGTCCAGCCCTTGCCGTAATCGCTCAGGCCATACAGCTTCACCAGCGCATCGATCGCGCCGGAGATTACGACCGTATCGAAACCGAAGAGCAATCCGCCCAGAGCGCCGGTCAGGGTAGCCTTCATCAGGTTGAGATTGGGTCGCATGGTCACAATTCTCTCAGGTCGCAGACCCTCCCACATAATGCTGTCATCCTGAGCGACCCGGAGTCCGCCGCGGCGGACGAAAGAGAGTCGAAGTGGACCTGCGGATGCTTTTGGATTTTTCCTTGTTTTTCAATCCAATCGGGCCGTATCAATCAGAAAAAGCCACCCTGAATACTCTTTCAATGGGCGCTGTTACTCTGCTTCTGCTCGGGCGGCTTCTGCTCAGTTGGCTTCTGCTCAGTTGGCTTCTGTTCGGGCGGCGCTTCCCGTCCGCTGCCCCACTGGATAGCTGTCCCCGGGGGGAAATGCCTGAGTCTCTGGTTGAATTTGTGCTCCCATGTCTGCGCGGCTTCTTTCAATGCCGGGTTTCCGCAGTTCAGAAACTCCTCGGCTATCTCCCTGGAAGGGTACTTCTTGAGAGTCTCGATCAATGCGCCTTCGGAACCCTTGACGCCGAGTTTGACGTAGAAGGTGTGAACTCCCAGGATCACCTTCGCGTTCTGCTCGTTCAATGCACTCATCAGGGCCGAGTCCGCGCGCGGGTCTTTGATTTTGGTCAATGCCACAGCGGAAAGCGCTGGGATAAATGGATCGTTGTCCTTCAAAACAGCGATCAGGGGCTCTACGGCCGGCGGGCCGATTGCAATTAACGAGGCACTCGCCTGCGCCCGAACCCAGGGATCCCCGTCTTTCAGAGAGTGAATCAGGGGCCTGACCGCGCTGACGGATTTTATCTCGCCCAAATTTGCGGCCGCCGTTCCCCGAACGGTCCGATCTCGATCCTTTAACTGCGAGATCAACTTCTTCACGTCGCGGTTGTCTTTTTCGGCTTTCTTTGTGGCTCTTGACTCCTTGTGTTTCCCGGTTTCTGGGGATTTCACCGCGCCGGCCGGCTGGCTCTGGCTATCGGCTTGCCCGTATATCGGCTCGAGTCCGAGCAGGCAAAAGCATACGAATATCCCCGCCACAAGCCACCGTCTGCTTTTCCAGGGATTACGGAATACCTGCGGAATCACAAGACCTCCTTATTGCGACGGCGCCCATGCTGTGCGAACGGATGATTGCGGATGGGATTGGGAAAGGTTGTGCTCATGGCATCGGCGTCCACTGGTAATTCTTACACAATTCCTCCGGCGTGGTCCGGCTTATCTCTGGAGGATGGCAGCTTGAGCTTATCGTACGCAAAAGTGCGCGCTGTGACTGGATTCGCGCTTTGCGTGATGGATAAGTCATTGGCTGAGGGCCAAACCAACTGCCTGCCCGGTAAACACCGCATGGCCGGGCCGCCGACGCCGATTCCGCCGGGCTTTCCCGCCGGACCCCGTCCCGCGCTCGGAAAAGGGCTTGCCAGATCATGTAGTAATGCGATTTACTTTTGTGGGTATCATCACTGCCCAGGGGGCGGCTTCCTGGCCAATAGCGGATTTTGTCTTTCCCTGAAAAACCGCGGATGGCCACATAACCGCTCAGAGGACTTCAACGCATGAAAGAGCAGCCTCCAGTTTCCCGCATTGCGCCGGACCAGGCGCCCGCGTACAAGAACCCCGGATTGCCTTCAGCCACGCGAGTCCAGGACTTGCTGTCTCGCATGACGCTGGAAGAGAAGGCCGAACAAATGCTCTGCGTCTGGCAGGAGAAAGCCCAGAAACTCGTGGATGCAGAGGGCAACTTCGACTTGGCCAAAGCCGAATCTGCCTTCAAGGAACGCCGCGCTCCCGGCCAGATTGGCCGCCCCAGCGATGCCGGCGGGGGAAAGAGCACCCGCGGCATGGCGGAGTTGACAAACGCCATCCAGAAATTCTTTCTTGAACGCACGCGCCTCGGCATTCCCGTCGTCTTTCACGAAGAGTGTCTGCACGGCCATGCGGCCCCCGAAGGAACCAGCTTTCCGCAGCCCATCGCCCTGGGCGCTACCTTCAACCCCAGATTGGTGGAAGAGCTCTTTTCCATGGCCGCGCTCGAAGCTCGTTTGCGCGGCACACACCAGGCGCTGACACCGGTGGTGGACGTGGCTCGCGAGCCGCGCTGGGGACGTGTCGAGGAGACCTACGGCGAAGATCCCTTCCTGGTCTCGCGCCTGGGCATCGCCGCCGTGCGCGGATTTCAGGGCGATGCGACCTTCCGCGACAAGAAGCACGTAATCGCCACACTGAAGCACTTCGTGGGGCACGCCCAGCCGGAGGCGGGCATGAACTGCGCGCCGGCCGACGTCTCCATGCGCACTCTGCGCGAGGTTTTTCTCTTTACCTTCAGGGAGGCACTCAGCAAGGGCGGCGCAATCAGCGTCATGGCTTCGTACAACGAAATAGACGGCGTTCCTTCCCACGCCAACCGGTGGCTGCTGCGCGACGTGCTGCGCAAGGAGTGGGGCTTCAAGGGATATATCGTCTCCGACTACTACGCGATCTGGGAGCTGAACGACCGGCCCGACACCCACGGCCATTTTGTCGCCAAGGACAAAAAAGAGGCGGCGGCGCTGGCGGTCAAGGCCGGCGTCAACATCGAGTTGCCCGATCCGGATTGCTACCTCCATCTTGTCGAGCTGGTCCGCGAAGGCACGCTCCAGGAATCGGAGCTGGACGAGCTGATCGCGCCCATGCTGCACTGGAAGTTCGAGATGGGCCTCTTCGACAATCCCTACGTCGATCCCGCTGAAGCGGAGCGCGTGGTTGGTTGCGAGGCTCACAACCGGCTCGCCCTGAATGCGGCGCATGAAGCTATCACCCTGCTGAAGAACGAAAACGGCCTAGCTCCGCTGGACCCCAGCAAAATCAAGACCCTCGCGGTGATCGGCCCCAACGCCAACCGCTCCCTGCTGGGCGGTTACAGCGGCGTACCCAAATACAGCGTGACGGTGCTCGACGGCATCAAGGAAAAGCTCGGCAACCGCGTCAACGTTCTTTATAGCGAAGGGTGCAAGATTACCGTCGGCGGCAGTTGGAATCAGGACGAGGTGACTGCCAGCGATCCCGCCGAGGACGCCAAGGCAATTGCCGAAGCGGTCGAGGTGGCCAAGAAGGCCGATGTGATCGTGCTGGCCATCGGCGGCAACGAGCAGACCTCGCGCGAGGCATGGTCGCTGGTGCACATGGGCGACCGCACCAGCCTCGACCTGGTCGGCAGGCAGGAAGAGTTAGTAAGAAGGATGGTCGCACTGGGCAAGCCGGTCGTCGTCTTTCTCTTCAACGGCCGTCCTATCTCCATCAACTACGTCAGCCAGAACGTTCCCGTGATCTACGAATGCTTCTACCTTGGCCAGGAGACCGGCCGTGCGGTGGCCGACGTACTCTTCGGCGATGTGAATCCCGGTGGAAAGCTGCCCATCACGATTCCCCGCTCTGTGGGCCACTTGCCGGCGTTTTACAACCACAAGCCATCGGCGCGCCGCGGTTACCTTTTCGACGACGTCTCGCCGCTCTTCGCCTTCGGCTATGGCCTCAGTTACACCACCTTCAAACTCGGGAATCCTCGCCTCGCCGCAGACAAGATCGCCCGCGATGGCTCGACCCAGTTGCTGGTCGATGTGACCAACACCGGCCAACGCGAGGGCGCCGAGGTGGTGCAGATGTATATTCGCGACCTGGTCAGCTCGGTGACCCGGCCGGTCAAGGAACTGAAGGGATTCCGCAAGGTTTGGCTGAAACCCGGCGAAACCACGACCGTTGCGCTGGAAATCACGCCCGATCTTCTCTCGTTCTACGACCTGAACATGGAATATGTCGTGGAGCCGGGAGATTTCGAAATTATGGCCGGCACCTCCTCGCGAAACGAGGATCTGACCAAACTGATTCTCACGGTGACAAAGTAATCGCACGGGAATTTCCAGCGAAACCACGGGAAATATGCGGCAGCGCGCTGTTTGACGATGTGGCGCTGAAGCGAATTGATTCACGATCCACGATGTGAAGCGAAAGCGAGTAAATGCCAATGAGCGGTACGAACGGAAGACTCTCATTTGGGGAAAAATTCGGATACGGCCTGGGCGACATGGCGGCCAACTTCGTCTTCCAGGCGATGATGGCCCTGCAGTTGAACTTTTACACCGACACATTCGGGTTGTCGCCGGCGCAGGCGGGAACGATGTTTCTCGTCGTCGGCCTGGGAGCGGCCGTCTTCAATCCTGTCATGGGCGTGATTGCCGACCGCACCAAGACCCGCTGGGGTCGATTCCGTCCATGGTTGCTGTGGACCGCCGTGCCGTTTGGCGTGATCGGCATCCTGACCTTTACCACGCCCAATCTAAGCATCGGCGCGAAGATCGTTTATGCCTGGGTGACATACCTGTTGCTGCGTCTTGTCTATACGGCGAATAACGTTCCCTACGCATCGCTGACCGGGGTGATGACCGACGATCCGAATGAACGGACCAGCATTGCATCCTATCGCCAGCTCTTCGCCAATGGCGCGGGCTTCATTGTGCAAAGCCTGGCGATTCCCATGGTGGTCTACCTGGGCCGTGGCAGCAGTGCCCGCGGCTATCAGTTGACAATGGGCAGTTTCCTTGCGCTCTCCGTGGTCTTTTTCCTGATTGCATTCGCCGTAACCAGGGAGCGGATTCAACCGGACCCGAAGCAGAAAACCTCTGTGGGCCAGGACCTCGCCGATCTGATGAAGAACGGCCCGTGGATCGTGCTCTTTCTGGCAACGACCTTCTACTTTATCGCTCTCATGATCCGAGGCAGCGTGATGCTGCCCTACTTCAAATACTGTGCCGGGAACCAGATCCTCTTCAGTTGGTTTAACGGCTTCGGATTAACCGCGGTTCTCGTCGGCGTAGCCTGCTCGACCGCCCTGACCAAGCGTATCGGCAAGCGCGCTCTCTTCTTGTGGAGCATGTTGCTGACGAGCGTCTTCTGCATTGCTTTGCTCGCCTTACCTGCATCCGCCACTGTGCCGATTATTGTTCTGGAAGTTCTGCGCCAATTCGCCTTCGGCTGCTCAGGCCCGGTACTGTGGGCCATGATGGGCGACGTGGCCGACTACGGCGAATGGAAGACGGGACGCCGCGCAACCGGCACGGTGACCTCAGCGGTGGTCTTTGCGCTGTGGGTCGGATTGGCTTTGGGCGGCGCGATCGCCGGCTGGCTCCTCTCGCTGTATGGCTATCAATCCAATGCCGTGCAGACAGAGCACGCTTTGCTGGGCATCCGGCTGACCGCCAGCGTCTATGCCGGGCTGGCCTTCGCCGCGACGACCGTCTGCCTCTTCTTCTACCCCATCACGAAGGAACTCAACCGGAAGATTGCGGACGACTTGATCGCGCGCCGCAAGACCTTTGGAAACCAGGCTGTCTGAGCGGAGTTGCATCATATTGCGAAGGGGGAATCAGATCTTGAAGATGCGATTGGCAGTTTGGATGGGGCTCATGGTTGCTCTTATGGCCGCGGCCCAGGAACCCGCCTCTCTGAAGGAGGCCTATAAGGGCGACTTCGTGATCGGCGCAGCTCTCAATCCCGGCCAGTTCACTGGGACCGATGTCCGCGGCGCGGCTCTCGTCGCCAGCCAGTTCAGCTCCATCACTCCGGAAAACGTCCTCAAATGGGAGCGCGTTCATCCCCGGCCCGGCGTCTATGCCTTCGAGCTGCCCGACAAGTATGTCGAGTTCGGCGAAAAGAATCATATGTTCATCGTCGGCCACTGCCTGGTTTGGCACGCCCAGACTCCGGCTTGGGTTTTTAAGGACGACGAGGGCAAGCCGCTCACCCGCGAGGCGCTGCTCGAGCGGATGCGCGAGCATATCTTTACCGTTGTGGGCCGCTACAAGGGGCGGATCAATAGTTGGGATGTGGTCAACGAGGCCCTGAACGAAGATGGAACGCTGCGACCATCGAAGTGGCTGCAAATCATCGGAGAAGACTATATCGCCAAGGCCTTCGAGTACGCGCATCAGGCCGATCCCCAGGCTCAACTGAACTACAACGACTACTCGCTGGAAAACGAGGCCAAGCGCAACGGAGCCATTGCCTTGATCCGGAAGCTCAAGGCCCAGGGCATCCCCGTCGCGGTGGTCGGCATCCAGGGCCACGACCACCTCGATTGGCCCTCCGCCGAGCTGGAGGACACAACGATCGAGGCCTTCGCCAAACTGGGCGTCAAGGTCGCGATTACGGAACTCGACATCGATGTCTTGCCGCCAATTGCGCCGGGAAGTGCGGATGTCTCGATGCGCGTAAAGGCCGACCCCAAACTCAATCCCTACGCCAACGGCTTGCCCGCCGAGGTCCAGAAGGCGTTGGCTGAAAAATATACCAGCCTCTTCGGCGTTTACCTGAAACATCGCGCCATCGTGAACCGGGTGACATTCTGGGGCGTAACCGACGGGGACTCGTGGCTCAACAATTGGCCGGTCGTGGGGCGGACCAGTTACCCCTTGCTCTTCGATCGCACAGGTAAGCCCAAGCCGGCCTTCGATGCGGTCATCCGGCAGGCGGCAGGGCACGTGCAACCATAGCCGTCCGCTCCCAAGCGGGCGGCTCATCTTGATCCGGCACACACGAATGCATCCCCACTCAGATGTCATCCTGAGCGACGCTGAGCGAACGCAGCGAGTCGAAGGATCTGCGTTTTGACCGCCTCATATATGCAGTGAATTTTTAGAGATGGGACACTGGGGTGGGATACTACGATGCCCCGTTGCAGGAACAGTGAAACCTCCCTAATCTCCAATACTTGCTTCCATACGCGTGAGGATCGCGCGCATTCTTTCAAACTCCGGGAGACCGCGGAGGAGTTTGAGGCGTGGATCGGCGAGCATTTGGAAGAACCAGGGGCAGCGGGCTTTCTCCGCGGCGTGCAAATCGGCAAGGGCGGCCTCCGGGTCTCCCAACGCAACATGGACTGCCGGCGTGAAGGAGCTGAGAACGAAGCGTTCCCGGCTCAGCCATTGCAGCCGCTCCAGGATGGCGCGGGCCTCGTCCTTGTGGTTCGCGCAGGCCAGGGCGTATGCGTGGGCGGCAGTGGCAATATCGAAGTATGGCTCGCGCTTGGCGAGTTCGCGCGCCAGATGCACCCCGCGCGCCGCTTCCCCGTTGAAGGCCAGGATCATCGACCCATAAAGAGCGACTCCTTCATGTTCGTGAAACAATGCGAGGCATTGGTTGATCTGCTCGACACTCGCGGCGGCTTGTCCGTCCAGGTGAAGCGCCCAGGCCAGGCGCGTAACCAGCCAGGGTGAGAAGGGATCTTCGCTGATCGCCGCGCGCAATGCCGCGATCGCTTCTGGAAAGCGGTGGCGGCTGAGGGTCAACATCACGCGCAAACGAGTGATCCACGCATCGTGGGGCAGATGCGCGCTGGCGGAAAAGAGACGGAGAGCCGTGGCCAGGTCGTGGTCCACATGGAAGCTGATCCAGCCCAGTCCCGGCAAGATGGGTTCAGCCTGCTCGGGAAAACCCGGAATCGACTTCGCCGCGTGGAGCGCATGGCCGGCGGCAACGGCCGGGGACATGAAACCGTAAAAAGCCTGGATGATGCAGACACGCACAATATCAAACTGGGCGGAGACCAGCGAAGGGTCGAGTTCCGTCGCGCGGAGCAGGTGTTGCAGAGCGTCCTGCATCTGGTGGCGCTTCATCGTTTGCCATTCATAGTGCGCGCGGAGGTAGATTTCGTAGGCCTCCCGGCGCAGGGATCCGGCCTCCTCATCGTGAGCGGGCGCCGCGACAGCGGAGATGGACAGGCCATCGGCGCTCCATCCCGGCGGCGAAGAGCTGTCTCTTCCGTCCCTGGAAGCAAACTCCGCTACCTGGGAGGCTCCATTGCTGGGAACGCCGGCGCCCAGGCGGAAAGCCAGGCGGCCAACCAATTCCTCTTCCAACCGGCCTATCTGGCTCTGCGCCGCCAGAATGTCTTCAACCCAGATTTGCGTGCCGTCTTCGACCCGGATCATCTCCGCCCGCAACCGGAAATGCAAGGGCTGTATGCGCAGCGTTCCCGTCAAAACCAAGTCGGCTTTGAGAGCCTCGCCAACTTGTTGCGCCGGGAGCCCGCGTCGCGCCAGCGTGAATACGGAATCCCGGGCAAGCACCGAGATCGGCGGATAGCGCACATTGGTGAGGCGGGTCGCGGTCTCCTCGGCGATGGTCATGCCCAGATGCTCAGGGACGTTGTAACCAGTGGCAAAGGGCATGATCGCCAGCCGTGGCAGCGCGCCGGCCGGCGCCGCGGCATGACGCCGCACTTCGGCCGTGAATCGGTACCCGCGCTTGTAGACGGTTTGGATGCACTCTTCCGGTTCAAGCCGCGCGCGCAACGACGACAGGCACTTGGGAACGCTGTCGGCGGTGACATGCACATCGCCCCAAAGCGCCTGCCTGAGTTGCAGAGGCGTCACAATCTGTCCGGCATGCGCCAGCAGCAACCGGAGCGCGGCAAGCTCCTTGGGCGGCAGATGAACCATCGCCGCGCCGCGCAGCAACGCGCCATCGGCCTCCAGCCGGAATCCTCCAAAAGAGAATTCCCGCTCTCCACCCCCGCGCCCAGAGCCTTGCTCGGGCAGGTTCGGCGAAGCTGATGAAACCAGTGCCATCCGATCCAACGCAGTTCCTCGCATTCCGGTCAACCTGCTTGCCGGCCAATCGCCATCGGCTCAAGGCCAACAACAGACCACCGACACGGGTCGCGTGGGCCTGCCTGATTGACATCTGGAGAAAAAATGTACAGCAGTACCGGCGAAAACCTGGACATCTATGAGCCCAGTTATTTTGTTACATCCTGATTATCCGCCTCCTGCATGCTTCAGAAAGCCCCTGGCATCCACTTTTTTTGAGCATGAAGTAATCCTGGATAGATTACCGATTGTCTTGACCGTTACGGGTTGCCGGTCACCGCGCCGCACTGAATGGAAAAGGGCAAGCTGCGGGCGGACCTTAGAAAAACTTCAGAAATAGTTCCAGAAATGGCAGGCTGCCGCCTGTCATGCTGATATAGAGCCTGCGAACAGGCCCTGGGGGAATCTGCGATGTCCAAAACTGTTTCCTACGCCCAATGGTCTCTTGAACCCTACTGCATCGGAATGAAGCTGCGCTCGCTGCGTACACAGAAGCGGCTCACTCTTTCACGGCTCGCGGCCGAGACCGGGCTTTCGACGGCGCTGCTTTCCAAGCTGGAGACGGACCGCATGATTCCCACGCTGCCCACGCTGGCCACCATCAGCCGGGTATACGGCGTGGGCATGAGTTACTTTTTCGCGGAGCCCGCGCGGCATACGCTTTCCATTACGCGCAAAGCCCACCTGCAGGGCAATAGCCGTGGCCTGGAATCGGTAAAGGTTACCCCTTTGAACGCGGCGGCGGGAGGATCGCGGCTCGTTGCACAGATGATTGAGTTTCCGCCCGGCGGCGCCACTCGCGTATTGGACTGCTTGAGCGAGACCAGCGGCCTGGTGTATGTGCTGGAAGGAAAATTGCAGTTGGACGCGGGAGGAATGCACGAGGTGCTCGAGGCCGGCGATTGCGCCTACATGGAGAGCGAGATGGCGCTGGCCTGGAGCCCGGCCGGCAAGCACCGCTGCCGGGTACTGGCGGTGCTGCCTGGCGCTGCCCACGTGGAAGCCTGAGCGGTAGCGAAAACAGCTCTAATTGCCGGTGCGCGCGATCAGTTGGAATGAGTCCAGAAAGCGCGTTGCGCCGGCATACGGTTTGCCGAGTGGGGCCGCAGTCAGGGTCTGGTAGAGTGTGGTGCCCACCAGGTAAATGCGGGCGGAAAAGCGCATGGTGTCATTTTCGGCCTCAAACTCGACGCCGGGATAAGTACCGAGCGTGATCTTCTTCTCGCTCACCAGGTGGCCGCTGACGTTGCCCACAGCCCCTGTTTTTGCGCCTTCCAGAACCGTGTCGGGGTTCCTGCCAGCGACCGCCGAACCGTAGTCGCAAACCCCGACGAACAGCGCCGCTTCGCCATCCTGCGCGAGATACGCGCGCAACTCGAAGCTGCCCGCATCCGTGGGCACATTCCGCTTACTCAATTCGGGCACAGACGGGTACGACGCGCTGAATCCATCCGCGGGATAGCTGTACGACTTCCACTCCGGCGCCTGTGCGCCAAGCGCCGCCGTAAAACAAAGCACGGCCGCAAACGCGGCCAGGCGGCGTGGCAGGGCCTTGCTCTTCCGGTTCATCATCGATCTCCTTAGCTGCATGGGAAGCTCAACGCGCTCTTTCGAGCCGCGCCTTCGTGATCGTCCTCCGCCAAAGGCTTGAATATAAGCAAGACAAGGTCTGTCGCGGAAACGCCGGCTGCCGCTCTTCAAGCCTCCGGAGCAAGTGATTATAGCCTTTTGCCAGTTCGAGCGCACATTTAGTCCTTCGGCAGCTCTGGCCTGTGCCTGATGGAATCAATCGGCCGGATCTGTCCGATAATTGCGCAGATCAGAGCCCATATCAGCAGCAGAACCCCCAACACCGTCAGCGCGAAGCCGCCCAGGGCGCCTGGGCCGGTCGTTGTAGTACAGAGAATGAAAGACGCCCCCGAAACCGGGATAGCGACGTTCAAACCCACGGTTCCATGGCAGTATCCAAAGATGATTCCCAGCCCTGCGGCCAGCAAGATCACAGACAAGATCAGGGGACGGTCAGGTTTCATGTGTGGTCACCTCGCATATGTTATTCAAGCCCAAGATTCTACTCTGGATCGCACCCATCCTCAATCCGCAAACCGGCTTCGTCCTTCGCCAAATCCCCCCGTGACTCGCATCACACCTCAACCCTGCCCAATTCCTGAATAATCGAGAAGGATAGTGTTGGATTTGCCTTCATCTGGGGCGGCATTTTTTCTTGCCTGCTGCCCACAGCCGTGCCCGGAGGCAAGTTGCTGATAGCATTGGACCTATTGGAGTCACGCCTTCATGTTCAAGATTGTGGAAGCCCGCACCGTCGGCCTCAACATCAAGCAGTTTGTGATTGAGGCGCCGCGCATTGCCCGCAAGCAGAGGCCGGGTCAGTTCCTCATTCTCCGGTTGAATGAAAAAGGCGAGCGCATACCGCTCACCATCAAGTCCTCCGACCCCGAGGCGGGCACGGTCACCATCGCGGTGCAGGCCATCGGCAAGACCACCTCGCTGCTCAACTGTCTGGAAACCGGCGACTCCATTCTGGACATCGTGGGCCCGCTGGGGAAACCATCTGAGATTGAGAACTATGGCACGGCGGTGATCCTGGCCGGCAGCGTAGGAACAGCCATGGCGCTGCCCACGGCCAACGCGCTCAAGCAGGCCGGCAATCACGTCATCTTCATCGAGGGGGCGCGGAACACTGAAATGGTCGTCTTTGAAGACGAGGTGCGCAGAGCGAGCAGCGAGGCCTTCGTCATGACCGACGACGGCAGCTACGGCGAAAAAGGCCTGGTCACCAAAAAACTGAATGAGCTGCTCGCCGCCGGGCGCAAGATCGACTTTGTGCTGGCCGTTGGCCCGGTGCCCATGATGAGGGCCGTCGCGCAGATTACTAGGCCGCTCGGAATCAAGACCATGGTCAGCCTGAACTCCATCATGGTGGACGGCACGGGCATGTGCGGCGGCTGCCGGGTGCTTTTGGGCGACAAAAGCAAATTTGCCTGCGTCGATGGGCCCGAATTCGACGCTTCGCAGGTCAACTTCGAGGTCCTCATGCAGCGCAACATTATGTATCGCGAGAAGGAGTGCCAGTCGCTCAAGCATTTTGAGGAAAACAAGGAAGAGGAAGTGGCCGGGCTTCGCGAAGAATTGGCGGCGGGGGAGGTGCATCGTGCCTGAAACCCGTTCTCTTCCCAACTCCGCTAAGAATGTCCTTCCGCTGAAAGAGCGGATGAAGATTGCCCGCAGGCACATGCCGGAGCTGGACCCCAAAGTCCGCAGCCGCAACTTTGAAGAGGTGAACCTGGGCCTGCCCATTGCAGACGCCCTGACCGAGGCCTCGCGCTGCATCGCCTGCGCCAAGCCCGACTGCGTGGTCGATTGCCCGGTGGGCGTAAAGATCAAAGAGGTTGTGGCCCTGATCTATGCGGGCGAGTATCTGGCCGCGGCGGCCAAGATGCGCGAAGACAATGCGCTGCCCGCCATCACCGGTCGCGTCTGCCCCCAGGAGAATCAATGCGAGGGTGGATGCGTACTGGGCAGGAAAGGCGCGCCCGTCGCCATCGGCAACCTGGAACGCTTTATCGCCGACTTCGAGCGCGCGAGCGGCCAGCTTGGTCTGCCCGCTAACGCGCCCTCGACGGGCAAGAGCGTAGCTATCGTCGGCAGCGGGCCAGCAGGCTTGAGCGCCGCCGGTGACCTCATTCAGAAGGGCCATCGCGTGCACGTCTTTGAGGCGCTGCACGAACTGGGCGGCGTGCTGGTCTACGGCATCCCGGAGTTCCGCCTGCCCAAGGCAATCGTGAAAACCGAAGTGGACAACCTGCGCCGCATGGGCGTCGAGTTTGAGACCAACGTGGTGGTCGGCAAGAGCGTCACCATCGATGAGTTGATGCGGAACGAGAGCTTCGACGCGGTCTTCGTCGCCACCGGCGCGGGGCTGCCGGTCTTCCTCGGCGTTCCCGGCGAGCACTTCAACGGCGTCTACTCGGCCAACGAATTTCTCACCCGCGTCAACCTGATGCGCGCTTACCAATTTCCCGATTACGATGAGCCGGTCTACGACTGCCGCGATCGCGACGTGATCGTGGTGGGCGGCGGCAATACCGCCATGGACGCGGTGCGCACCGCGCGACGGCTGGGCGCGAAGACGGCAACGCTGGTCTATCGCCGGTCGGAAGCTGAGATGCCCGCCCGCGCCGAAGAGGTGAAGCATGCCCGCCAGGAAGGCATCGAGTTCCGCATGTTGACCAATCCTATCGAGTTTCTCGGCGACGAGAAAGGATGGCTCACCGGGGCGCGCTGCGTGCGCATGGAACTGGGCGAGCCGGACGCAAGCGGCCGCCGCCGCCCGGTCGTGATCGAGGGCTCGGAGTACGTTCTCCCCACGAACGTAGCCATCATCGGAGTGGGCACCACGGCCAATCCGCTCATCCAGAGCACCACGCCGGACGTGAAGACCAATAAGTGGAACTACATCGTCACCAATCCCGATAACATGCGCACCTCCAAGCGCGGCGTCTTTGCCGGCGGCGACATTGTCACCGGCAGCGCCACGGTGATCCTGGCCATGGGCGCGGGACGCAAGGCCGCTGCGTCGATCCATGAGTACCTGACCACAGGTATTTGGGAAATGGCTGCCACAGCCAATACCTAGAGAATTTTCATAAATTGTGTTGGCGCATGTAAGATGCGGCGTCGAACTTCTTCGCTGTCGAAGTGCTCGTCATGCTCCGAACCATCCCGAAGACTGGGCGGTTGAACCACGGACGGTCGTGCCGTCCCACGATGGCCCATGCAATTCCCGCATACCCGTTTGCGTCGCGCCCGTCCAACTCATACCGGTCGTTCAGCATCACCGCCCACTCGAAGGCCGCAGCCGGGTCCGGCGCCCATTCCAGAATTTTCTTCGCCCAGTACATGCGCATATACCCGTGCATCCATCCAGTCTCCACCATCTCCCGTTGGGCCGCGTTCCACAAATCATCCGCTGTCTCGGCGCGCTCCAGTTGTTTGAAACTGCAACGGTAAGGACGCTCGTCGCCTGTGTGCTCAATGAGCGTCTTGCGCGCCCACGGCGCAGCGCATTCCCAGTTGTCGTAATTCGGCTCATGGCGCACAAACAGGGCCGCCAGTTCCCGCCAGCCGATCAGCTGATCGAGAAATTTGTCGCGAGTACTGGCATGAACTTTGCCTTGCCGCACGGCTTTCTCAACGGCAAGTGCAATCGTCATAGGCCCGATATTGCCGAAGTGCAAATACGGCGAGAGACGGCTCGTTCCCTTCACCTCAGGATGGTTCCGCGCCTGCTCATACCCCGCCAACTCCGTTGCGACAAACTCCCTCAGCCGTTTGAGCGCGGCGTGCGTGCCCCCGGTGAAACTGTCTACGGGCTTCACGGTGCGGTCTAGCTTACTGAATCCTTCCGTGATGTCATTTGAAAGTGAAAACCGTGGCAGCGCATTTCGCAGTTTCCAAGTATGAAGCGGCTCGACGTTCCCCGGCGCAACCAGGTACTTGGGCAACTCCGCCTGCAAGCGGGGCCTGAAGTGGTGCAGCAGCACAAAGTCGCGGTTGAAGACCCGCGCCGGCACAACTACATCGGCGTCTACCGTCCAAAATGGCATGCGCAGCCTTCTCGACAATACTCTGCGCCAACGTTCCGGCTCGCGGCATGGATTCTCGTCGCCAATCAGCAGCGCCGCTTGCACTTCTTCCAGGAACACCTCGAGAGAATTGTCCGGCGGCCGCCGAACTACGAAACCCACTCCGCGCTCGGCCGCGTCCGCGGCTACATCCCGCAGCCCTTGCTGGAGAAAGTAATAATGCCGCAGGTTGGCATTGGGATAATTCGGAATCACCGAGAAGTAAACGAGAACTGGCAATTCAAGCAGGTTGCCCGCCTCGATGGCCACATCGAGCGCTGGATTGTCCGCGATGCGCATCGCCCGCTGCATCCAATAAACGATGCACCGGCCGCCCTTCCGAGGCGCTCCACTGCGGCGCACGACAACGCGCGTCTGGCCGGCCAGTCGGGCAAGCTCTTCAGGCAATTGTGATTTATCGGGAGGCGATGTCATTCCTTCGAGCAGCACCCTACCAGCTTCCCCACGCCCGGCTAATGTAGTCCGCCAGCGTCAGGCTAACCAGCGTCAGAAACATGAAGATTCCGGCTACGACCGTCAGCATGGTCAGCTTCGAGCTGTACCGGACGTGCATGAAGTAGAGCACTACCAGCGTTGCCTTGGTGGTTGCGATGGCCAGCGCGATGATCGGGTTCCAGAAGCCCAGATCGATGAACGATGCCCACACCGTGAGCGCGGTTCCCACCAGCAACGCGAAAAGGATAGTCACGTAGACCCTGGGGCCGACGATGGTGTGCGCGTGTTCGTTTGGTTCGCTCATCCCGTTTCCTTTTATGCGTGCCTGCTGATCAGATAGAGCAGGGCGAAGAGATAGATCCAGATAATGTCCACAAAGTGCCAATAAAGCCCGAAGTTCTCAACGAAAGTAACATGCCCCGCGGTGTAAGCCCCGGCCCGTGCGCGCAAGATCATGAATCCCAGAATGCCGATGCCGATGATCATGTGCAGGGCGTGCATCCCGGTCATCAGGAAGTAGAGCGAGAAGTAAAGCTCGGTGTGGACCGCCATGTCCGGCGTCAGCGGCTTGTCGTGATACTCCGCATAAACCTCGGGGTCCGATTGGGGATCGAGAAACGACTGCATGCTGTAGTGAAAGCCCGGAACGTGGTGCTTCTCGATTTTTTCCCTATACTCGACGGACTTGATGCCGAGAAAGGCCAAGCCCAGAATGAACGTAAGGCTTAGGCACAGCACCAGCCCTTTTCTGCGCCGCGTCTCCGCGCACCACACGCCCATGGCCATGGTGAAGCTGGAAAGAATCAGCACCAGCGTGTTCGTTGCGCCCCAAACTACATTCAACTGATGCGAGCCGGCCACAAACGCCGGAAAGTACCAGTTGCGGTAGATCAGGTAGGCGGTGAACAGCCCACCAAAGAACATGACTTCCGTGAGCAGGAAGAGCCACATGGCGAAGTTGCTGGCGTCGGCCTGCTGCTCGGCGGAGTTGAAGTGATGGCGCAGATAGGGTGGATGCTCGTCATGAGCGGAGCTGGCGGCGTCAGCGGAGTGAACGAGGTTATCCGGCACTGGTCACCTCTTTCTCTTTCTCGCGCTCCTGCTTTTCCAGCCACTCGTAGTCGTAGGCTTCGTGGTCCATGATGGGCATTTCAACAAAATTTTCAGTCAAGGGCGGCGACTGCGTCTGCCACTCCAAGCCCGTGGCCTGCCAGGGATTGTTGCCGGCGACCGCGCCGTACTTCAGCGACCAGACCAGGTAAAGAACCGGCAGCAGATACCCAACGCCCAGAATGGTGGCGCCGGCCGTCGAGAAGACGTTCAGGATTTGGAACTCCGGCGGGTAGGATGCGTACCGCCGCGGCATTCCTAGCGTGCCCAGGATGAACTGCGGAAAGAAGGTGAAGTTGAAACCGATGAAGGTGACAACCGCCGCCAGTTGCGAGATCTTTTCCGGATACATTCGCCCGGTGATCTTGGGCCACCAGAAGTGAATGCCCGCCAGAAAGGCCATCAACATGCCGCCCACCATCACGAAGTGGAAGTGCGCCACGATGAAATACGTCTCCGTCAAGTGGATGTCGGTTCCCGATGTGCCCAGGAACACGCCGGTCAGCCCGCCGATGGTGAACAGCCCCATGAAGCCGAAGGTGTAAAGCATCGGCGTCTCAAACGTAATGGACCCCTTGTAGAGCGTGAAGGTCCAGTTGAATATCTTGATGGCCGAGGGCACCGCCACCAGCATGGTCAGCAGCGAAAACACCAGCACCGCGTAGTTCGAAATGCCCATGATGAACATGTGATGGGCCCAGACAAAGAAGCCGAAGACCGCAATGGCCACCGACGAGAAGGCCACCGCGGTATACCCGAAGACGCGCTTGCGGCTGAAGGTCGATATCACCTCGGAAATGACGCCCATGCCGGGCAGAATCATGATGTAGACCGCCGGGTGCGAGTAGAACCAGAACAGGTGTTGAAACAGAAGCGGATCGCCGCCCTTGGTGGGGTCGAAGACGCCGATGCCGATGGTGCGTTCCAGGGCAATCAGCACAATCGAAATAGCCACCACTGGCGTAGCAAGAACCATCAGGATGCTGGCCGCATAGTGCGCCCACACGAAGAGCGGCAGCCGGAACCAGGTCATCCCCGGCGCGCGCATCTTGTGGATGGTCACCACAAAGTTCAACCCGGTAAAGATGGAACTGAATCCGGCGACGAAGACGGCCAGTCCGGTGGTCAGCACGTTGGTGTTTACGTAGTGCGTTGAAAGCGGCGTGGTGAAGGTCCAGCCCGTATCCACGCCGCCCACCGCCATGGTGTAAAGCGCCAGCAGCCCGCCCGCCATATACAGGTACCAGCTCAGCAGGTTGATCCGGGGCAGCGCCAGGTCCTTGGCCCCGATCATCATCGGAATCAGAAAATTGCCCAGCGTGGCCGGCACCGAGGGCACCAGGAAGAAGAAGATCATGATGACGCCGTGCATGGTGAACACCTTGTTGTAGGTGTCGGTGGCCATCAGATCGCTCTGCGGCGTCAGCAGCTCCAGCCGGATCAGCCCCGCCAGCGCCCCGCCGATAAAGAAGAAGAAGGTAATCGAAGCCAGATAGAGTATCGCAATCCGTTTGTGATCGCTGGTCAGCAACCAGCTCAGAATGCCGTTCTCTCTCGTCAGATAGTTGTCCTTGGGAATTCTGGCCGTGGCCTGGTCGGGAAGTCGTACGATTGTGTCGCTGCTCATGGCTTCACCTTCCCGTGTGCGGGGGGTACTGTTGCGGTCGGCGACGTTTTGACTTGTTTCTCCGGCGGCAGATCGGTGGTTGTCAGCGTTTGTTGAACGCGGTAGTCGGAGTCGAGGTTCTTGATGTACTCAACCAAAGCGATGACGCCCTCCTCGCTGATCTGCCCCTGATAGGTGGGCATGATGGGCTGATAACCCTGGGTGACGTGCTGCGATGGGTTGAGGATCGACTCGCGCAGGTAAGCGTCGTCGGCGATCACCGTCCCTCCGGTCGCCAGCGTCAGCTTCGCCCCGTACACGTTGGCCAGATTGGGGCCCCGCGCATCAGGCCGCGCGTTGTGGCAGGCGGCGCAACTCAGGCTGGCGAAGAGCCGCTCGCCGTTCTGCGCCAGCGACATGCCGTTGGTCGACTCCGCCAGCCATTTCTTGTAGCCCTCGGGCGTCAGCACCACCACGTCCCCGATCATCTGCGAATGGTTGGTTCCGCAATACTGGGTGCAGAACAGGTGATAGGTGCCCGGCTTGGTAGCCTCGAACCACACCGTTGTGTAGCGGCCCGGAATCGCCTCGCGCTTCACGCGAAACGCGGGAATCGAAAAGCTGTGAAAGACATCCTGCGAAATCAGCGTCAACTGCACGGCGCGGCCCGTTGGCACGTGCAGCGAATTGATCTCATGCTGCCCGCCCGGATGCTCCGCCTTCCACATCCACTGCTTGCCCACCACGTAGATGTTCATGGCATTGGCCGGCGGCGTGAAGACGCGAAAATAAATCAACGCGCCCCACACGAACATCACCAGAAACAGGCCCAGCGGAATGATGGTCCACGTGGCCTCCAGCAGCGTCGAGCCCTCCACCTGCACCGCTACCGGATGGCGCTTCTTGTTATAGAGAATCGAAAAGCTGGTCACCAGAAGAGCAACGATTGTCAGCCCGATCAGGCTGACCAGAACCATGAAGAAGAGCAGCGCGTCCATCTGGGGCGCAATCTTCGATGCCTCCGGCGGAAGCAGACCGGAGTTCGTCAACCACTTGACGAGAAACTGCCACAGTACTGGACTTATATGCGACATTCGTTATCCGTTCACCTTTGTTCCTGTTCCCGTCTTCCCGCTTCCGGGCCGGTCGTCCTTCCGGGCGTCGCGGCGAAACATCACCAGCATGAATCCGCCCAGCGTGCATAGCGTGACCAGCCCGCCCAACTGCACCACCCGCGCCACGATCAGCGAATGCTTGTTCGTCTTGGGGTCGTAGTGGTAGCAGTAGGTCAGAATGTTGTCCACCGGCGAGCCGATGCGGTTGGCCGAGGCTTCCACCAGCCCCAGCCGCAGATCCTTGGGCGAATACTCCACGCCCATGTAGTACTGAGCCAGCTTGCCCTCCGGCGTGACAATCTGAATCGAGCTGGCGTGGGCAAACTGCGTCAGTCGCCCGTCCGGTCCGGGAATCTTCACGTAACCGAAGCCCACCGCCTTGGTCAGGGTGTCGATGTTCTCCTGCGTGCCGGTCATGAAGTGCCATCCCGCCGCCGTCTCCGGATGCCCGTATCGCTTAAGGTAGATCCGCTTTTTGGCCGCGGCCAGTTCCGTCCCCTCCGTGGGATCGATGCTCACCACGATTACATTGAAGTCCTTACCGGGAACAAAGCTCACCATCTGCAATGCGCCCGTCAGCCCGTTCAGTTCTTCCGAGCACAGCATGGGGCATTGGTAGTAAACCAGCGCCAAAATCGCCGGCCGCTTGCCGAAGTAGCTCCCCAATTGCACCTGCTTACCCAGGTCGTCGGTAAAAGTGAGCGAGAGTGGCAGTTGCTGATTCAGATTTTGCGCAATGCCCACTCCGTTCAAGATCGAAGGCGGCTTGTCGCTCACCGGAGCCATCTGTTTCTCGTCGTACCGGGAGACCTGCGCCAGCGCCGCCGGACTGAGCACAGACGTACTCAGGCCCGCCGCCACAGCCGCGGCCATCGCAGTGCCTCGCCAAACTCTCCGCATTCTGCCAGCGCCTTGCATGATTCCCTCTTTCCTTCTCATCCCTGGGTGCCCCAGGTCCCGCTTTTGGGACCGGGGATGCATCGAACCCCCATCAAACCGGTCTCTCAAATCTCTTCAACCTTCAAATGCTCCGTGCCCCATCCTTGCGACTTCTTTCTGTCGCAAGGGTGGGAAACCTCTACTTGTGCCGCTCTGGCCGTTTGCCCACACCGGCCAGCGCCCGCGCTTCGTCCTGCTCGTATGCCGTGCGCGCAAAGCCGTTGGTCAGCGGCACGGCCACAGTGGGCCTCGTTTCTCCTGTCAACAGCGGCGCATGTTCCACCTGCGGCGCCACCGGCAATCCCCGCTGGGCGATCAACTCCATCGCGCGCTCGATCGGAATCCTCACTTTGCCCTGCCCCTGATCGGCCCAACTGTAGTACTCCAGCAGCAGGTCTTCCTTGGCGTGGAGATCGGCCGTATCCTGGAGGCCGTCGTCGGTCTGCAACTTGGGAGCGGGAAGCTGTTGGGTCAGCTCCGCCATCTTGTTCTCTAGCTCCGGGTTCGACGGCATATTGCCCAGCGGCCGCACGTCCACCGTCTTTACCCACTTGCTCTTCGTGGCATCTTCTTTGGCCAGGTGCGCGTTGATGACCTTGCCGATTCCATAGGCCAGCAACCCAGTCACCACGACAAAGACCGTCAGCGCGGTAAGAAAGACCGCGATGCCCGCGACGCCAACGTCGGAATGCTCGAATCCTTTCGACGCATCGACTGGCTCGCGCTCCGGCTCATTTGGGTTATGCGTTGGCATGTTCAGGCTCCAGAATCTCCGCAACATGCGGGTCGTTGGTCTGCACCAGCGGACGCGTCTTCAAACGTGTGCAGTAGAAAGCCGCCCAGAAGGCCGTCATCGCCGCCGGAACCGCCGCATATTCGAGAATTCCCCAACTGAAGTGGAGGTTGCGCGCCGCATCTTTGAAGTTCGGCTCGATCAGCCAGAACAGGTCGAATGCCTTGGCGAAGATCATCCATTGGCACACCCATACCAGCCGCTTCTTATTGCGTTTCAGGTCCCGTGAAAGCAGCAGCGTGAACGGAATCAGCCAGTGGAAGAGAAAGTCCAGCGTAACGATCACGCCCCAGCCGCCCATGACGCGGTCCAGGTACCAGGGAATCTCCTCGGGCAAATTCCCCGACCAGATGATGAGGAACTGCGAGAAGGCCAGGTAGATGTTCAGCATCACAAAGGCGAAGGTAAACTTGCCCAGGTCGTGCTGCTCGGTCTGTCGCAGGATGGTCTTGAAAGGCTCGCCCTTCGACAGCGAAACCGCGACAATGATCGCCAGCGCCAGCACCTGGTATCCTTGCCCGACCAGAAACAGCAATCCGTACACCGACGAGTACCAGGAGGGATCGAGCGACATGACCCAGTAGATGGCGGCGGCGGACATAGTGATGGCATACACAATCACGCCGGGGCCGCTGATGTTTTCAAAACGCTTAATCCACTCCGGCGTGGTCGCGGGGGAAGCCGCATCCCGCTCGAGTCCCAGCGCATTCAGCCGCCAGGTGTAATAGCCCCAGATAGCGAAGCACACCAGGCCGGTCACTACGAATGCCGTGGGATTGAGCATGGGCCGCTTGAACTCGATTGCATGCGCCTGCGCCTCGTTGATCCAGCCCGATTTGAGCGCCGCCGCTACGTCATCCACCGCGGCCCACAGGTACAGCTTCTTCAAAGACAGCGCAACCACCACCCAGTAGACAAAGACCAACGGCAGCGTGCGGCTCATCGCCTCCAGTGGCCGGCGCAGCAACAGGCCCCACTTGCCGCCCGACAAATACTGCACCATCAGCAGCGCCAGCCCGCCAACGGCAAAACCGAAGGTCAGCATCAGTCCCAGCAGCCAGCCCCGCAGCACATGATCGATGTCGAACCCACGCCCGTCCGCGAAGCCCAACCCCGCCGCGATGACCGATGAAACCAACCCGATCTGCAGCGCGCGCCTCTTCCAGGCGTCCACAAAGGCGGGAGCGCCTAATTCTGCTGGCAGCGTGTTGGCGTGTGGTTCGCGAGCCATTCTGTCGTCCTTCGTCCTTTAGTCCTTAGTCCCTATTCCCTGGTCCCTAGTGCGCGGCCGGTTTGCTTGTGGGTATCGTGATCTTCGGGTTATCCGGATAGGCCGGAGCCATCGCCGGATTTCCCTGCTTGAGATCGTTCGGGTAGGCCTGGATGGCCGTTGCCGGCAGCGGCCAGGGTTCGGCAAAGCTCTCCGGCAGGTGGTTCTCCCTTGCCACGTCTTTCAGGTCCTTTACTTGAACGCCCGCGGGCACATTCTCCACCGTTGCCGCCTGGCTCAACTGCAATGCGCGGATGTAAGCCGCCACCGCCCAGCGATCGACGGGAGCGATCTGCGCCGAGTAATCAGGCATGGCTCCGTAACCATGGCTCATCACATAGAAGTAGTGCGAGATGGGCTGCGACAAGCGCACCTGGTCGTGGAAGTTGGCTGCCGGCTTGTAGCCGCGCTCGACCACCATGCCCAATCCGTTGCCCACCCGCGAATGGCAGGTCGAGCAATAGATATTGAACCGCTCCTGGCCGCGCTGGAGCACTTCGAGGGTCACAGGGAACGGCATCTCGTTTTTTTCCTCGCGGTAGCCGTTCGCGCCCTGCACCACGCCGGTATAGAAGTAGCTGTCCTCGTGCAACTGGCCGCGCGCCACCGTGTTCGCCAC